>Ga0209370_1000260_pt1 | contig 91850 bp, 63 predicted proteins | sample AgamicAtPrz_FD_187164 | JGI IMG/M metagenome (GOLD analysis project Ga0209370, IMG submission 187164) | Agave microbial communities from Guanajuato, Mexico - At.P.rz (SPAdes) (version 2) | ecosystem: Host-associated > Plants > Phyllosphere > Phylloplane/Leaf | place: Guanajuato, Mexico...
AAAATGTAGTAGATAAAATCTTCTGGAGTATTGTATTCGAATGTATTAAACAATAAAAGTTTTTGATTCTGCACCACGATTATTTCAAAATTACCAGGATTGAAATTCACAATCATTTTCTTGTCGTCATTGTTTCGTGAATTGTCCAGAATTTTTTCGACCAAAATGGTATTAGCGTGTTTAGAATCAAAAGATCCTACATTGTCAATCAGGAAATTGTTGATATTCACATACGGAATATAAACAGAATTCATTTGATAATTAGGAATTTGATCAAAAGTAAAGTGATCTGTTTCAAATACTTTTGTAGTGTATTGAAGGTAACTTCCTAAATAATTCTCATCAAATAAAGCAGTTGGAACAAACGTAGAAAGATTGTTATTATGGATAACCATTACTTCGTCGTAAGTTTCTTTTAATTCAGGATTAACCTTAAAAGCATTGCTGAATAAATCTTCAATTCGGCTTGTTTTGCTAGTGGTGTCAAACTTTATTTCTTTGAAAGAAGTAATGACATTGTTTAAAGTATCAAAACAGCAATATGAAAATCCAGTCAGGGAAACCTGAATTGAAAGTTTTCTGTAATTTTTTGAAGTAATGTTAGTATTTTGTAATGACATAGTTGATTTACAATTCGTTACCTGTTTTAAATCAAGAAAGAATTTAAGCGACCACAAACTTACAAATAAAAAAAATAACAATGTCAATTTCAATATCAATGAAAAAGACTTAATCAATATGCAATTTCAAAATTTAATATTGCAAAAAAGTTACCAGAATGTTATCATTTTGTTTATTATCAGTTATTTAAGTGTGTAATTAAAATTTAAGTTTGAGATTGTTTTTAATTTTCATATTAAACTTGATTTTGTCATTGAAATTGATTTTTGTCATTGCCATTAAAAAAAACGACCTTTGTATTTCAATTTTATTTTATGAATTCTGCACAGTTTTACGGTATTTTACAAAAACGATTTCCTTTTCCTCCAACCTATAAGCAGGATATTTTTTTTCAGAAAATTGCAATCTTCCTGACTGAACCTCAAAACGACACCATTTTTGTTTTGAAAGGATATGCCGGAACTGGAAAAACAACCGTTATTTCTACTATTGTCAATAATTTAGCCGATATCAATAAAAAGTACGTTTTATTGGCGCCAACTGGACGCGCGGCAAAAGTAATTGCCAATTATTCTAATAATCCAGCTTTTACGATTCATAAAAAAATATATTTTCCGAAGAAATCTTCTGGAGGTGGAGTAGCATTTACCAAACAAGTCAACAAACATAAAAACACCATTTTTATCGTCGATGAGGCCTCGATGATTTCAGACAGTACTTTAGACAGCGGTTCGCTTCTTGACGATTTGATTAATTATGTCTATTCTGGGCAAAACTGTAAAATGATTCTTTTGGGAGATACGGCGCAGCTTCCGCCAGTAAATTTGGATGTTAGTCCAGCTTTGGATATTGATACTTTGGGTTTTCATTATAGTAAAGAAATCGAACATATAGAATTGGATGAAGTAATGCGTCAGGAAGAAAATTCTGGGATTCTATATAATGCGACAGAACTGCGAGAATTGCTTAAAGAGAGCTTCATTACCGAATTTCGATTTAATGTAAAGAAGTTTAAAGATATTGTTCGCTTGACGGATGGTTATGATATTCAAGATGCGATAAATTCGGCTTACAGCAATTATAGTATTGAAGATACTGCTTTTATTGTTCGTTCTAATAAAAGAGCAAATCAGTACAATGAACAGATTAGAAGCCGTATTTTATTTAAAGAAAGTGAACTTTCGGTTGGTGATTTCTTAATGGTAGTTAAGAATAATTATTTCTGGCTGAAAGAAACTGACGAAGCTGGATTTATTGCCAACGGAGATATTATTGAAGTTCTGGAGCTTTTCGGAATAAAAGAATTGTACGGATTTAAGTTTGCGAAAGTAAAAATCAGAATGGTCGATTATCCAGAACAAAAGCCTTTTGAAACGGTTTTAATTCTAGATACTTTAACCAGCGAATCGCCTTCTTTAACGTATGAAGAATCAAATCGTCTATACGAAGAAGTGATGAAAGATTATGAAGACGAGCCAACCAAATACAAGAGATTTCAAAAGGTAAAAGAAAACGAATATTTCAACGGACTTCAAGTTAAATTTTCATACGCAATAACCTGTCATAAATCGCAAGGTGGACAATGGAATACTGTATTTATCGAACAGCCATTTTTGCCAAACGGCATTGATACTGATTACATTAGATGGCTTTACACCGCTATGACACGTGCCAAAAATAAGCTATATTTGATTGGATTTAAGGACGATAGTTTTGAGGAGTAATGGTTTGCCACAGATTAAAAGGATTTTTGCAGATTTTTCTCGTTTTAAGTTAAAATGCTGGGATGCTTAATTTTTGTTTCACGCAGATTTTGCAGATTGAGCAGATTGTCAATTTAAAAAACGCAATCAAATAATCTGCTCAATCTGCAAAATCTGCGAGAGAAATTTAACCGTATTCAAAAAAAACTTTTTAATCTGTGGCAGAAAAAAAATAAAAATGACAACACTAAACGACTTACATTCGATTTCATCTACGTTTTCGAATACAGATAAAATGCCGGTTCTATTTTTAGGGCACGGCAGCCCAATGAATGCTATTGAAGAAAATCAGTTTGTGACTGGTTTTCGTAATTTGGCTAAAACACTTCCACAACCCAACGCTATTTTATGCGTTTCGGCGCATTGGTTTACAAAAGGAACAAAAGTAACGGCAATGGAAATGCCAAGAACCATTCATGATTTTGGAGGTTTTCCGCAAGCGCTTTTTGATGTCCAGTATCCAGCAAAAGGAAGTCCAGAGTTGGCTGTTGAAACTCAAAAGCTCTTAGATCCTGTTATGGTCGAATTAGACGAGCATTGGGGATTAGATCATGGCGCTTGGAGCGTAATTAAACATTTATATCCAAACGCAGATGTTCCTGTTATTCAGTTGAGCATTGATTATACCAAATCGGGACAATATCATTTTGAATTGGCTCAAAAACTGCAAGCACTTCGCTACAAAGGCGTTTTAATTATCGGAAGTGGTAATATTGTCCATAATCTTAGAATGGTCGATTTTAGAAATTTTGATAAAGACAATTACGGTTATGATTGGGCAATTGAAGCGCGAGAAACCGTAAATAATTATTTATTGGATGGAAATTTCCAGCCGTTAATTGATTTTGAAAAACTAAATAAAGCGGTTCAATTGGCAGTTCCAACACCAGAACATTATCTTCCGTTATTGTATACTTTAGGTTTAAAAGATAAAACGGATGAATTGGATTTGTTTAATGATAAATTATTGGCAGGGTCTTTAAGTATGACTTCGGTAAAAATCATGTAATCAACTTTACGTAATAATTTTTATAATCAAGAAAATCAGTATTTTGACAAGAATGTCGTTAAAATGTCGCAAACAAACCGTTATCAAAATCAACTTTTCAAAAGTAGTTTTGTCGAAATAATAAATCAAAATTGATTATGAACGAAATTGGAAAAAAGATAAAAGAAATAAGAAAGAAAAAAGGTCTTTCTCAAGAAGAATTAGCCGAAACTTCAAAAGTAAATTTAAGAACGATTCAGCGCATTGAAAATGACGAAAACGAACCACGTGGGAAAACCTTGAATCTGATTTGTGAAGTTTTAGATATAAATGCTGAAGATGTTTTAGATTATGGAAAGCATGAAGACAAAAGCTATTTGATCGTTTTTCATCTTTCAGTATTAGTATTTCTCGCAATTCCTGTCGGAAATATTATTTTGCCTCTTATTTTATGGATTGCGAAAAAAGATAAAATTATCGGACTAAAAGAAATTGGAGCAAATCTGCTCAACTATCAAATAGTTTGGTCGATTTTTACTTTTATTGTAATAACAGTTTTTGCTGTTTCTAAAATTATGCATTACGGTCAATCTTTAATGCTTTTATATATTTTTATAGCATTTTATATTTTGAATATAGCTTTGCCAATATTTTTTGCAATTAAAACAAGCAAAAAAATGAGCATCAATCTATATCCAAATCTGATAAGAATAATTAAGTAAGATCAGGATAATTATAATTTGAGAAAGGAAATTATTTTGCCTTTCTCAAATTATAAGCATACAAATAACCATCTGTGCTTCCATAAAAAATAACATTATTGCTAATAAATGGTGAAGAAACAATTGGTCCCAATCTATAAAATTCATTCATTACTCTGTGATTCTCTGCATAAATAGACAAATCGGTTGCCTTCGCCACGTGGGTAAAATCTAAAAGATCATTGTTTAAAATTGTTTTAGCGTACTTTTTTCTATTTTCGGTTGGAGTAACTTGGAATTCTTTTTTAGAAAGTAAATTTAGACTGAAGAAATTCCCCGAAAAATCTCCAAAATAAATCGTATTGCCGGCAATGGCAGGCGAAGAATAAACATATCCATTTCCTTTAAAACGATATTTCTCTTCTCCGGTTTTTGCGTCCAATGCCAATAGAGCATAAGTGTCTGAAGTTCCTACATAAACGGTATTGTCTTTAATAACAGCCGAACTCAAAATCCAAGAGTTTTCAGCATTGTATTTCCAGATTAATTTTCCTGTTTCAGCATCAAGCGCAAAGAAATACGGATCTCTTGCGCCAAAATATACGATACCGTTAGATACAGCTGCAGAAGCTTGAATTCCGGTAAAACCTGTTTTGATTTCAGTAGAAAACTTCCATTTTTCTTTCCCTGTTTTACAATCCAAAGCATAAAAAATGCCATTCCATCCGCCAAAATAAACAGTGCTTTTGTCTAAAACAGGAGTGCTGTGTATGGCGGCTTTGGTTTGGAAATTCCATTTTAGAGTTCCATTTTTAGCATCAACTGCATATAGGTTTCCATCACTGCTGCCAAAAATCGCCAATGCCGATTTATTGTCTGAGTAAATAACAGGCGTTGAAAGGTAAAAGTCCCATAAATCGGCCATAAGCAAATCGCTTGGGTTCATGCCCCACATTCCAACTTCACTGTACCAATGTTCGCCTTTGGTTGTAAAACGCCATATTTCTTTTCCTGTTTTAGCATTTATAGCATAATAATGGCCGTCAAAACTCCCGAAATAAACAATATCATTGTAAAGGCTTGCAGAACTGTGAACGGCTCCATTGGTTTTAAATTTCCATTTCTGTTTTCCCGATTTTTCATCGATAGCATAAAAATTACCATCTTCACTGCCAATATAAACGATTCCGTTTTGAACGATTGGAGAAGAAAAGATTTTACCATCTGTTTTAAATTTCCATTTTAAATCTTGCAAAGGCTGATATCCTTTTCCTGAAAAAATGCGATTAGAAAATGGATTTAAGAGATTTGACTTGCCAGTTTGTGAGAAACCATTTAAACTTAGAATTAAAAAGAAATAGAGCAGAAGTAAAGTAAAGTTTCTTTTCATGTTTTTTCTCATAAAAATAAAAATATTATAAGAGATTAAAATGCAACGCTTTACGAAATATGTTATAAATATATTTTGGAAAGTGTTTTGTAAATAGTATATCTGTTTTTAGATGGAAATAGCGAAAGAAGGCTTCAAAGTTTTCCAATTGTTTTCCATTTAATTTGTTTATTTTTGTTTAAGTAATTGTTTGTCAGTTGATTATTTTGTTTTTGTCTTCTTTTTAAGTAGTTTTTTAAATGCCTTTTTGTGATTAACTGGTGATAATTTAAAAAATAACAGAAGATGTTTACAAATGAAGTAAAAGTGCGGCATCAGCACTATAATCACTGATAAAAATATGATGAATCCAAACAAAGCATTATGGGAAAAAGGTGATTTTACACGCGTTGCAGAATCTATGAGAGAAAGTGGTGCGGAATTGGTAGCCAAAATTGGAATTAAAGAAAATAGTAATGTTTTAGATCTCGGCTGTGGCGATGGGACTACCGCAATACCTTCGGCAAAATTGGGGGCCAATGTTTTAGGTGTTGATATAGCAAGAAATTTAGTTGAAGCTGGTAATCTTCGAGCAAAAAAAGAAGGATTGGATAATATTGTATTTCAAGAAGGTGATGCAACCGATTTGAACGAATTGAAAAATCAATCTTACGATGTTACGATGAGCATTTTTGGAGCAATGTTCGCTCCAAAACCTTTTGATGTTGCCAAAGAAATGGTTCGTGTTACACGGCCTGGAGGTAAAATTATTATGGGTAATTGGATACCAGGAGATCCAACGTTGATTGCGCAAATCTTGAAAATTAGCGCTGAATTTACGCCTCCACCTCCTGAAGGTTTTGTAAGTCCAATGCTTTGGGGTATTGAGGATAACGTAATTGAAAGATTCACAAATGCAGGTGTTCCTAAAGAAAATATTTCTTTTGAGAAAGATACCTTTACATTTAAAGCCAAATTTCCACCTTCGGAGTGGCTAAATCGATTAAAAACGTACTATGGTCCAACTATGAATGCTTTTGAAGCTGCTGAACAAAATGGGAAAACTTCAGATTTGTATGCTAAACTTGAAGGATTAGTTAATAGCCAAAACCAAAGTAATGACAATTCTACATTAATTCCTGCAACTTATCTTCGTGTTACAGTTTTGGTTTAATTTTTTGTCTTAATATCCTTAAACATGATTTTCATCTTTTACAGAAATAGAAATTCAGAAAATTTAAAAGTAATTTTTGCATATTTGCAAACACTTAAAACTAGTGAAAGTTAAATTACTAAATTTTGAGTTTTTTAAACTCAGTAAAATAGAAGAATGAAAATAATAGCAGTAATTCCAGCCAGATATGCTTCAACACGTTTTCCAGCAAAACTGATGCAGGATCTTGGAGGCAAAACAGTAATTTTAAGAACTTATGAAGCGGCTGTTTCAACAAAGCTGTTTGATGATGTTTTTGTAGTGACTGATTCTGATTTAATTTTTGATGAAATTGTGTCTAATGGCGGAAAAGCCATTAAGAGCATCAAAGAACATGAATCTGGAAGTGACCGTATTGCTGAAGCTATTGCTGGCCTTGATGTTGATATTGTAGTAAATGTTCAGGGTGATGAACCTTTTACAGAAGCAGAGCCTTTGGCGCAAGTTTTATCGGTTTTTAAAAATGATCCAGATAGAAAAGTTGATTTGGCTTCGCTAATGCGTGAAATTACAAATGAAGACGAAATCAACAATCCGAATAATGTAAAAGTCGTGGTTGATCAGTCGCAGTTTGCTTTGTATTTTTCGCGTTCTGTAATTCCGTATCCGAGAGAGAAAAATGTTGGAGTACGATATTTTCAGCACATCGGAATTTATGCTTTTAGAAAACAAGCTTTATTAGACTTTTATAGTCTTCCAATGAAATCTTTAGAAGCTTCTGAGAAGTTAGAGCAATTACGTTATTTGGAATTCGGAAAGCGTATTAAAATGGTTGAAACGACTCACGTTGGAATTGGAATTGATACGGCTGAGGACTTAGAGAGAGCGAGAGCTATGCTGAAAGATATTTAATTAATTTGAATAACATTATCCACAATCTTGTCATTTCGACGAAGGAGAAATCTCCGCGAGAAACTCCACAATGCTGATCAATCTTTGTCGAGCTACTTATGGAGATTTCTCCTTCGTCGAAATGACAAAACTGTGTGGATACTTTGGGTAAAAACAAAAAAAGCTCCAAATTCTTGGAGCTTTTTTAATATCTAAAAATAGTATTTTATTGATATAAAGCAGGATACTTAGAAGGATTTACTTCGTGCATCATATCGTACACTTTCTCGTAAATATCTTCTGCAGAAGGTTTGGAGAAATAATCTCCATCTGTTCCGTATGCAGGTCTGTGGGCTTTTGCAGCAAGCGTTTGTGGTTTGCTGTCCAGATATTTATAAGCGTCTTGTTCTTCTAAAATCTGCTGTAAAATGAATGCTGAAGCTCCTCCAGGAACATCTTCGTCGATTACTAAAAGACGGTTGGTTTTGGCAATACTTTTTACAATGTCTTTGCTAACATCAAACGGAAGTAAAGATTGAATATCAATAACTTCGCAGTCAATTCCTTGTTCTGCTAATTCATTAGCGGCTTGCATAACCAATCTTAAAGTTGATCCGTAAGAAACTAAAGTAATATCAGAACCTTCTCTTAAAGTCTCTACAACTCCAATTGGCGTTTTGAATTCACCAAAGTTCAAAGGAGTTTTCTCTTTTAAACGATATCCGTTCAAACATTCGATAACCAAAGCAGGTTCGTCACATTCTAACAAAGTGTTGTAGAAACCAGCTGCTTGCGTCATGTCTCTTGGAACCAAAACGTGAATTCCGCGAATCGCATTGATAATCATTCCCATTGGAGAACCAGAATGCCAAATTCCTTCCAAACGGTGTCCACGAGTTCTAATGATTAATGGCGCTTTTTGTTTTCCAACAGTTCTATATTGCAATGTAGCTAAATCGTCACTCATGATCTGAATAGCGTACAATAAATAATCTAAATACTGAATTTCAGCAATCGGACGCAATCCTCTCAATGCCATTCCGATTCCCTGACCAATAATAGTCGCTTCACGAATTCCGACATCGGCAACACGAAGTTCTCCGTATTTTTCCTGCATGCCTTCAAGACCTTGATTTACGTCTCCAATGTTTCCAACATCTTCACCGAAAATTAAAGTTTCAGGATATTTCGCAAACAACGCATCAAAATTATCACGAAGAATCATTCTTCCATCCAAATCTGGTTTTGCATTTTCTGCATATTTAGGAAGAACTTTTTGTACAGAAAATACATTTTGAGCCGATTCCGAATGCTGATTACTGCTGAATTTTTCTTGAGTTTCATTCAAGAATTTTGTAATCCAATTTGATAAAAGAACTTTGCTATTTGGCACTTCAATAAAACGAAGGATCTTTCTAGCATAAACTAATAATTCCTTTTTTAAAGGCGCTTTAATTGCAGCCAATTCAGAAATTAATTTTTTGATTCTTTCTTTATGATTGATGCTTGCTTCAGCAATTTGCTCCAATAAAGCTAAGAGATTCTTTTGTTCGTCAATAATAGGATTGATGAAGTTATTCCAAGCTTCTTTTTTAGCTTCTAAAACTTCTTTCTTTAATTCGAAATCAAGTTCTGCCAATTCCTCTGGAGAAGCGATATTAATGGCAATCATCCAAAGACGCATTTGACGAATACAGTCAAAATCTCTTTCCCAAGCCAGTCTTTCTGCACTTTTGTAACGTTCGTGAGAACCAGAAGTAGAGTGGCCTTGCGGTTGAGTCAATTCGTTTACGTGAATTAAAACCGGTATATGTTCTTCGCGTGCAATTGCTCCAGCTCTTTCATAAGTTGAAACCAATTCGGCATAATCCCAACCTTTTACTCTAAAGATTTCATAGCCTTTAGAATCTTCATCGCGTTGGTATCCTTTTAAAATTTCAGAGATATTTTCTTTAGTCGTTTGGTGTTTAGCGTGAACCGAGATTCCGTATTCATCATCCCAAACGCTCATTACCATCGGAACTTGTAAAACTCCTGCAGCGTTTATGGTTTCAAAAAATAAACCTTCAGAAGTACTGGCGTTACCAATGGTTCCCCAAGCTACTTCGTTTCCATTAACAGAAAATTTGTCTTTAATTGTAATTCCGTCAACGTTTCTGTAAATTTTTGATGCTTGAGCCAAACCAAGCAATCTTGGCATCTGACCAGCTGTTGGAGATATATCTGAACTTGAATTTTTTTGTTTTGTTAAGTCTTTCCAAGAACCATCTTCGTTTAAACTATGCGTTACAAAGTGTCCTCCCATTTGTCTTCCTGCAGACATCGGATCAAAAGCTAAATCGGTGTGACCGTATAAACCGGCAAAAAACTGTTTAGCGTCCAATTCGCCGATAGCCATCATAAAAGTTTGGTCGCGATAGTATCCAGAACGGAAATCTCCGTTTTTAAAAGCTTTTGCCATTGCCAGCTGCGGAACTTCTTTTCCATCTCCGAAAATACCAAATTTAGCTTTTCCTGTTAATACTTCTTTTCGACCTAAAAGACTACATTCACGGCTTGTAACCGCAATTCTATAGTCATTCAATACCTCAGTTTTGAAATCTTCAAATGTCAGTGTAGTATTGGTTTTTTCTTTTATCATAATCTTGTAGGGTCATGTTGTTTATGTCGCGAAATTACTTAAAAACAATCAATAATCATAATTCTTTGAACTAAATATAATTTAATTATTTATATTCAAATCTAAAAACTACGTATTTTATTTATGTTATTTTTATGTGAAATTTAATTTTATTGATAATTTCGCAAGTTTTTGTTTAATTTTTATTTGATTAAAACCATTTTCGGGTAAAAAGAGTAACTAACGTTTTTGGCGAAAATGTGATGATAAATCGTATTTTTTCATTGTATTTAGGTTGTGATATTTCCCATCCGTTATTAGAATAAACAGGAAAATAGAGTTCAAAATAGTCAGGAACAAGGTTTAAACGTACTCCAGAATCGTAAGCAAAGAACTCACTTTGATGCTTGTTTTTCAAAAAACCAATGTCTCCATAAAGTTCTACCCAGTTCCATATCGCATAACTTGCGTTTAGAGTTGTCATCCATTGGTTAGCGTAAGAAGGCTCTAATTGTGACTTGAAACCTCCTTCGGCAATTACATATTGCTGACTAAAAAATCCCGTACTTTCTGATCTTCCAAACAAATTGTAATCAAATAAATAATCTGTTGGACGGTCTAAACCAAAACTAAAATAATCTGAGTTTGTTGTGTTGTACAAGAAACTTCCAGCGAATAGCCTTAAATTTAACTTTTTATTATTTTCGAATAATCTTCTGTATTCTACTTCTCCCGAAACTTTTCCGAATCCGCTAGAAAACTGCAAATCGGTCATAAAATTAAAATGATCAATTAATTCAGTTTTGGTATTGGAATAACGTGCGTTAAAAACAGAATAGTTGGGTTCTGAATTATCAGTAATATAACTGCTCGCTTCACGGTTTACCATAACCTGTCGGAACATAAACGCTTGCTTTCTATTGTCTCTAAAATCTTTTTCGCGAATGCGGAACACCACCATCGGATTTAATCTCAAATAAGTGGCATCTGGCGCATAGTGAAAATAGTTTTGACTGATAGAATAGCGAACATTATATAAGGTGCTGTTTCTGTAATACTGGTTCCATGAAAAAGCCGATGAACCTGAAATTGTACCTGCCTTGATTGAGTAGGCCGGATTAATATCAAAATTAAAAGGCTTGTCTAAAATAGTTTTATTATGAAAACGGATTCCAGGCGTGAAACCATCATAATAATTATAATTTAATGTCGGAATGTATAAAATCTGATTGTAATCTGGATCTTCTAAATCTTTAGCGAAATTAAATTTTATAGGACGATTCAGCGCAACATGTTTTAGAGATCTCCAGTTGTTTCTCTGATTGTACTCCGGAACTTCATTATTGTAATTAATGACAATTTTATCTGCGTTTTTTCGACTGAATTCGTAAACAGAATCTTTTTTGGTAGGTTCAATCCATTCTTTAAAAACAACTTCTTTCTTTTTAATTCCGTAAATCGGAATAGGAGCGTAGATTCCAGTTTTATTTTTAACCGAAAATGTAACGCTGTCTGCAGTTCTCGACACATTCGAAAATTTATAATCGATAATATCTCTGGAATCGATTATGGTTTTAAAGAACCAGTCGATATTTTTTGGACTTTTTTGAGTTAAGATTTTTTCAAAATCATAACGGTTCGATTGTCCAAATTGGTTAAGATTGTAAAACTCTTTTACGCTTTTAGGCACAATATCATGATTAAGATAATCGTCTAAATAACTCAAACTTAAACCAGCGCGGTATTTGCTGGCAATCTGTTCGTTAAATTTGATAAGCGTGTTTTTCGGGTCGCCAAGCGGCTGATCCAGATTTTTACGAGCCATCAGCATATAATAATAGCTGTATTGTTCGTTAAAAGTAAGATTGGTAATGTTGTAGCTTTTAAAGAGTTTCATGTCCGAAAGTCTTCCCAGCATTTTTTCATCCTGATGATGTTCTTCCATATACTTCATCATGGTATAAATCTGGATTCCGTCATATACCCAATTGTCTTTTCTCGGATCTAAACGCAGACTGTTTTTGAGATAATTATTTAAAAAAGTTTTTAAAAATTGAATCTCAAACATAAAATCATCTTCAAATGGACTAATAAACGAAGGCAGCTGATTTAAACCATAAAACGGATTTCGGTCATAATCTGCCTGAGAAACAATAATTCTCTCATGTGGGTACTTGCCAATAAATTTTTCAGCATAAGAAACCACTCGATTGATAATAATAGCTTTTTGAAATTCGTCTATTTTCTTATTTCTTAAATTCGTAAGAACTTGCAAAGAGCCATTATCATAAATCCTAAAACTATTTTGCTTTTCGATATAAAGACTTAAATCGGTTCTGTTTTTGCCCGAAAAAGAATAAATATTATAGCTCTGATTGGTTGAATCTTTGGAAACTGGATTTAAATCGGTAGTTATAGAATACTGATTCGGAATTTTAATTTCCACCTCATAATCACTCACTGCATTTGCAATATCATCCAGATTGAAATTATTGTACTTGACAAAAAGTCCATTTTCAAAACGAGCGGGGCTTAAGAACCAGTTTTTTAATAACATGCCACCATTTTGATCAAATCCAAAATGGGTGAATTTATCATTTGGTATTTTTACAATATAATTAAGGTGTAGATCGATTTTTTCGTTCGGTAGAAGTTTACGATTCAATCGTACAGTGATATAATCAGGATCTTCGTCGCTTCTTTCCCATTCCAGAGCCGAAAAATTGGTTTCGGTTAGATTTATAATGGTAGTTTTTCCTCTATCCACAGCTTTCGCTAAATGAAAACCTCTGTAAAATTCATCTGAAAAACGTCTTGCAAGGGGAGTGTTTTTGTCTGCAAAAGCATTATTCCAATCATTCAAAACAATCGAAACCAAAGTGTCGTTTGTAGTATTATGATACGTAATATCCTGTTTTATATTAAGTGTCTTAAGCTCAAGATTTACCGCCACTTCCATCTTAGATTGATGTTGTGCAGTTAGTTCTATCGAAAATGATAAAACTATAATGAGGCAAATAATTTTATAAAGTGCTTTCAAATAATGGCTTAAAAATTATCAGACATACTTATGTACGGACATAATGAAGTTACGGATTTTTGTAAAAATAGTATAAAAAAAGCTGTTTAAAAAAACAGCTCTCAATTTTTGCGTATTTGCAATATAATTTAACCATATAAGTGATAAAAGTGTTTTTAACGCAAAGCTTAAAAACATACTTTTAAATGGACTTATATTACTTACATGGTTTTGAAAATTAGAAATTCGGACTTAAATCGTACTTTTTGTAGAATTTATCCAATGCTTCTACAACTTCGTCTTCTGTGTCTACGATTTTAAATAAATTTAAATCTTCAGGGCTTACGGTATGCATTTTTTCAACCAATACCGTTTTAACCCAGTCAATCAGGCCCGACCAGAATTCAACTCCAACTAGAATAATAGGGAATTTTCCAATTTTTTTAGTCTGAATCAAAGTGATGGCTTCAAACATTTCGTCTAAAGTTCCAAAACCTCCTGGCATTACCACAAACCCTTGAGAATATTTTACGAACATTACTTTTCTCACAAAGAAATAGTCGAAATTGAGGTTTTTATCGTGATCAATATACGGGTTAAAATGCTGTTCAAACGGAAGTTCGATATTTAAACCAACCGAAGTTCCTCCTCCTAAATGCGCACCTTTATTTCCAGCTTCCATAATTCCGGGACCACCTCCTGTAATCACACCGTAACCTGCTTTACTGATTTTATAAGCGATTTTTTCAGCCAACTGATAGTACTTGTCATCTGGTTTTGTTCTTGCCGATCCAAAAATAGAAACACAAGGACCAATACGTCCCATTGCTTCGTAACCATTTACAAACTCAGACATAATTTTAAAAATTGCCCAGCTGTCATTGGTTTTAATTTCATTCCACGTTTTTTGCTTTAAACGATCCTGAATTACTTTATCTTCATCATTATCAAAATCTTCTAATCTCATTTTAGGTATTTTAATTTATTATTTTATTTATGTCTTTTCCCTGCAATTGTCATCCTGAATATAGTCGGAGTGAGGAGCTTCCCGATATCTATCGGGACTTCCTGTCCTCTATTTCCCGATAAACAAAAACTACGGTTAAAAGCCTTGTTTTTCTAAATCGGGAGATGCCGTTCCCATCAGCGCTAGGGCAGTTGGTTTCAAATAAACATTCAGTTTAATTGAAACATGTTTTTCTTTAAAAAGCTTGAATTTTTGAAAAAAAGCGGATACTAAATTAACGCTTTTTTCTAGAATTGTTATAAAAAACAGGAATTATAATCCAAAAGTAATGTTGAGATAATAATCAAATTCAGTTTTTTGATTCATTATCAGGGGTATAGTGTATGTAAAACTGAAAGTTTTTTAGATTTAATCTTTGTCAAAGTTTTAAACTTTGACAAAGATGTTGTTTCTACTCTAGTTCTTTCTTTAAAAACTTAGCTGTATAACTCTTTTTATTCTGAGCCACTTCTTCTGGAGTTCCTTTGGCAACCAATTGCCCACCACCTTTTCCGCCTTCTGGACCAATATCGATAATATAATCTGCTAGTTTAATGACGTCCATATTGTGTTCGATGACAAGAATGGTATTGCCTTTATCAACCAATTTATTGATTACTTCCATCAAAACGCGAATGTCTTCAAAATGCAATCCAGTTGTAGGTTCGTCAAGAATATAAAATGTATTTCCAGTATCTTTTTTAGACAATTCTCCTGCTAGTTTTATACGTTGCGCTTCACCGCCAGAAAGCGTTGTGCTTTGTTGTCCAAGTGTAATGTAACCTAAACCAACATCTTGAATTGTTTTGATTTTTCTGTGAATTTTTGGAATGTTTTCAAAGAAAGGAACCGCTTCATCAACCGTCATATCCAAAACATCAGAAATAGATTTTCCTTTATATCTAATTTCTAAAGTTTCTCTGTTGAAACGTTTTCCTTGACAAGTCTCGCATTCTACGTAAACATCTGGCAAAAAGTTCATTTCGATTGTTCTAACACCAGAACCTTCGCAGGTTTCGCAACGTCCTCCTTTTACGTTAAAACTAAAACGTCCCGCTTTGTAACCACGAATCATACTTTCAGAAGTCATAGTAAACAGATTTCTAATTTCAGTAAAAACTTCCGTATACGTTGCCGGATTAGAACGTGGTGTTCTACCAATCGGACTTTGATCAATGTCAATTACTTTGTCGATATGTTCTAAACCTTCAATCTTTTTATATGGTTGCGGTTTCTTTACGCCATTAAAATAATGAGCATTTAAAATCGGATAAAGCGTCTCATTAATCAAAGTCGATTTTCCGCTTCCAGAAACACCCGTTACGCAGATTAACTGTCCTAACGGAATTTCAATAGAAACGTTTTTAAGATTGTTTCCAGTTGCTCCAGTAAGTTTTAAAAATTTACCATTTCCTTTTCTTCTTTTCTTCGGAATGTCGAATTTCATTTTACCGTTCAAATATTGAGCAGTAATTGTATTTGATGCTAATGTTTCTTTCGGAGTTCCTGTGCTGATGATTTGTCCACCATATTTTCCTGCTTTTGGACCAATATCAATTACATAATCGGCAGTTTCAATCATGTCTTTATCGTGTTCTACCACAATAACCGAATTTCCGATATCACGTAATTGCTCTAGCGACTGAATTAATTTTTCATTATCTCTTTGGTGGAGGCCAATACTTGGTTCATCCAAAATATAAAGAACACCCACCAATTGCGAACCAATTTGTGTCGCCAAACGAATACGTTGTGCTTCACCACCAGAAAGCGATTTTGAACTTCGGCTTAAAGCCAAATAATTCAAACCAACATTTATAAGGAAGTTCAAGCGGTCTTTTATTTCTTTTACAACTTCAGAAGCAATTAAAAGCTGTTTGTCTGTCAGATGGTTTTCTAAATCTAAAAACCATGCCGTCAAATCTGAAATATCCATATCACACAATTCGGTGATATTTTTTTCATTTACTCTAAAAAACAAAGCTTCTTTTTTAAGACGTGAACCTTCACAAACAGGACAGTTAATTTCGTCCATAAAATCTTTTGCCCAACGTTTTATAGTTGTTGTGGCACTTTCGTCATATTGATTTTTAATGAAATTAGAAATTCCTTCAAAATCAATTTTATATTCTCTTGTAACGCCCAGATCTTTTGAGTTGATAGAGAATTTATCTTTCCCGCCATACAAAATCATTTGCATGGCTTCTTCTGGAATTTTCTCAATGGGATCAGTTATTTTAAATCCGAATTTTTCCCCGATGGTTTCCAATTGCTTGAAAATCCATGAAGATTTATATTCGCCCAGAGGCGCAAGACCACCTGCTTTTATTGATAATTTCGGATTCGGAATAATCTTTTTGACGTTGATTTCGTGCACAGTTCCCAATCCGTTGCAATGCGGACAAGCTCCTTTTGGAGAGTTAAAAGAAAATAAATTCGGCTCTGGATTCTGATACGAAATTCCAGTTGTAGGACACATTAAGTTTCTACTGAAATAACGCACTTCATTAGAATCTTGATCCAAAATCATCAAAACATCTTCACCGTGATGCATGGCTGTATTGATGCTTTCTGATAATCTTTTTTGCGTATCAGGATTATCTTCAATGACCATTCTGTCTACAACAATCTCGATATCGTGAGTTTTGTAACGATCCAATTTCATTCCGGCAACCAAATCCTGAACTTCTCCGTTTACACGAACTTTTAAAAATCCTTGTTTGGTAATCTGCTGGAATAATTCGGCATAATGCCCTTTTCTGGCCTTAATAACTGGCGCGAGAATATTGATGCGTTTTCCTTTATAATCCTGAATAATCAAATCTTTAATCTGTTCATCAGAGTACGAAACCATTTTTTCGCCTGTGTTGTAACTGTAGGCATCTGCACCACGTGCATATAGAAGTCTCAGGAAATCGTAAATTTCGGTAATCGTTCCAACTGTAGAACGTGGACTTTTACTGGTAGTTTTTTGTTCAATTGCGATTACAGGAGAAAGTCCGTCAATTTTGTCTACATCAGGACGCTCTAAACCGCCAAGGAATTGTCTTGCGTAAGCTGAAAAAGTTTCAACATAACGACGCTGACCTTCAGCGTAAATCGTGTCAAATGCTAACGAAGATTTTCCCGAACCTGATAAACCAGTAATGACAACCAGTTTTTCACGCGGAATAGATATATCGATATTTTTTAGATTATGAACTCTTGCACCAAGAACTTCAATAGTATTGTCTTTATCTAACATAATTTTGAGCAAAACGCAAAGTTACCACTTTGATTTGTTCTTTTAGTGCTCGATAGCAAAAGTTTATGTTACAAATAATAACAAAAAACGCTGATATAAAATCAGCGTTTTCTTTTTCGGGTTGCCATATAGTTTTCGATGGCTTCTTTGGTGGTATACCAGTTTCTGCCTTCTTTGTAAGCATCTATTTTTCCTGTTCTGGCCAATAAACTTACATATTCTTGGCCGTATGGGGTGTCAGGCTCACTAACAATGTTTTGAATAGATTGATAATCATAATTGCTTCCAGGCATTGCGCCTAGATAAATATTCAGCGTTCTTTCGAGTGCTTGGCACATTAAAAGTGTCAATTTTTGATAATTGCCATTATTAGCTTGATTAAGCGCTTCGTAATATTTCTTGCGATCATTTTTTAAAATAATGGCAGGAGGAAAACCGCAACGCATCAATAATAAATTCATGCTCAAACGAACGGTGCGACCATTTCCATCAAAAAAAGGATGAATCCAGACTAGTTTATGATGGTAAATTGTTGCCAATTCTATATCGTTTAAACCTAAAGGATTTGTATTGATAAACTCAATTAATTCGTCTAAATAATCTGAAACTTTATTGGCATTTGGTGGCATAAAATTAGCTCCTGAAATTCGGACACCTCCATTACGAATTCTTCCTGCAAAATCTTCTTCGATAGAGCGCATTACTAAACCGTGGATAGATAAAATGTCAATACTTCGTAACTTATAATTCTCATCGACAATTGAGTAGAGATAATCAATAGCTTTGTCGTGATTATGAGTTTCAAAATGTTCGCGAAGCGATTTCCCTTTAATGGTTATCCCTTCTTGAATAACCATTTGGGTTTCTCTCAGGCTAAGTGTATTTCCTTCAATACTATTAGAGTTATAAGTCCATTCGAGAGAAAGACTTTCTCGTATTTTATTCAAAGCAATATTAGGCAATGGTCTGCTGTTTTGCAGTTCTTGCCTTTTTTGATACAATCGATCAAAGGTTGATTGAAATTCTTCTTTGTATGTTAGGTCAATATTAAACATAATCCTACAAAGGTACTTTTTAATATCGGATAAATAAAATTTTTAACGTATCCGATATTAAGCTTATTCAATCGTCATTGAACGGAGTTTTGTTCTATAAGCTTCTAGTGCTATTGATTTGGAAATAAATCCGTGGTATTTCCCGTCTCTTAAAACAGGAAGGAAAGCAGATTTTGTGGTTTCAAATTTACGCATTACAATTTCCATGCTGTCGAGTGTAGAGATTGTTGCAGCAGGCGCTTTCATTACGTCTCTGATAAAGGTGTATTTTACGCGGTAAGAATTAAAAATAATTTCTCGTATATCATTAAAATGAACAACTCCAACTAGATCTTTCTCTTGATTTACAACCGCAAAAACAACCTGGTTCGAATGCGAAATAAGATCAACCAATTTAGTTAGATTTTCATCTGGATGCACTGTCAAATAATCGCATTGAATAATCGAGTCGATATCTAAAGTCGATAAAATGTTTGAATCTTTGTTGCTTGTAAAGGCATGTCCTTTCTTTGCTAAACCTTTTACGTCAAGTGAATATTTTTCGTAACGTTTAGAAATGGCAAAACTGATAGAAGAAACAATCATCAGCGGAATCATTAATCCATAACCTCCTGTGATTTCTGCAATTAGGAAGATGGCAGTTAGAGGTGCATGAAATAAACCGCTCAGAATTCCAGCCATTCCAACCATTGTAAAATTACTGATAGGAAGTTTAGATAAACCTACCATGCTTACAAGTTTAGAAAAGAAGTAGCCTAGATAAGAGCCTAAGAATAGAGAAGGAGCAAAGTTTCCTCCGTTTCCACCGCTTCCAATAGTTAATCCCGAAGCAAATACTTTAACCATCATGGTAGCGCCAATAAATAAAAGCAAAACCCACTGATTATTTCTAAAATCGGCAAATAAAGTATTGTCCAACAATTTTCCAGGATCGGTTTCAGATAAAGTTTTAATGCTTTCGTATCCCTCACCAAATAGGGTTGGGAAAATAAAAATTAATAACGCCAATAACGATGAGCCAATTAAAGCTTTTTTATAAGGGTTAATTTGCTGTTTGGCAAAATAATGTTCCACCCTTTGAAAGTTTCTCGAGTAATAGATGGCAACTAGTCCAGTTAGAACTCCCAAAATAACGTAGAACGGAATATTGTGGTAATCAAAAGTTTCTTGTTTTTTAAAGCTCAAAAGAATGCTTTCGTCCAAAACAATAGCAGAAACTAAAGCGCCCGTTGCTGCAGAAATCATAATAGGCGTAAAAGCAGAAATGCTGACGTCTACCAATAAAACCTCAATAGCAAAAAGAACACCAGCAATTGGAGCGTTAAAAGCAGCCGCAATTCCAGCAGCTACACCACATCCAATCAGCAAAGTTCTATCCTTATACTGCATCTTATAATTCTGGGCATAATTTGAACCAAAAGCAGCTCCTGTAATTACGATCGGACTTTCTAAACCTGCAGAACCTCCCAAACCAACTGTCAACGAACTTGTCACAATTTGAGCATACATCTGCTTTCTCGGAATAATACTGGCTTTTTTCGCAACTGCATAAAGTATTTGAGAAGTTCCTTTTTGAATACTTCCGTTAAGAACTTTATTTACTACAAAAACAGTTAATGTAATACCTATAATAGGCAGAATACTGTTAATGAAACTCAATTTCAGGATTCCATTAATGTATGTTGCAAATGAGAATACACTATGCGCGAAAGTTTTAAGTACGATAACGGCAAGGGAACAAGATATTCCGATAAGAACGCTCGACAAAAAAAGAAACTGCTTTGGAGTCATTAAGGATTGTGCCAAAGCAATAATGCTTTCGAGTCTTCTGAAATATTTTTTTAGCATTCTGTTTTAAAATTATCGTTCTTACAAAATTAGTTCATAATGTTAGATTAAAAAAATAAAAACGAAGAACTATTAAAAACCAACGGCTTTATCATCGCCTCTAAAATCAGCTCCGCCTTCTAGATTTTTGTTTGGTAGAACCAAAATAGCATCAACTTTTCCGATGATAGGAGTTGGTTTTTCGTTGATGATATAGTTTTTTGCTTTAAGCTGATCAATTGTTTTTTTTTCAAAAGTATTGGGCTCGAAAGTAATTAAATCTGGCAGCCATTGGTGATGAAAACGTGGAGCATTAACAGCTTCTTGCATGCTTAGATTATATTCGTAAACATTTAGAATTGTCTGTAAAACAGAAGTAATAATCGTTGAACCTCCCGGTGTCCCAACTACCATAAACAGTTTTCCGTCTTTTTCCACAATGGTTGGCGTCATAGAACTTAACATTCGTTTTTGCGGAGCAATGCTGTTGGCTTCATTTCCAACTAATCCAAACATGTTTGGAGAACCTGGTTTTGCACTAAAATCGTCCATTTCATTATTTAAAAAGAAACCTAACTCGTCGCAATAATACTTTGATCCATAACCGTCATTTAGTGTTGTCGTAGCCGCAATTGCATTCCCGAATTGATCTACAATTGAATAATGTGTAGTTTCTGTGCTTTCGGCATAATTCACTTTTCCTTCTTTTATTTCGCTTGATAAAGTCGCTTTTTCAGGATTAAAGCTAGCCATTCTTTCACGAAGGTAATTTTCATTTAATAATTCTTTCATCGGAATTTTGACAAAATCTGGATCCCCCAAAAAGTAGCTTCTGTCAGCATAAGCTCTTCTTTCAGCCTCAACAATAACCTGAATGGCATCTGGCGAATTATGCCCCATTTTGGCTAAATCATACGGCTCAAGCATTTTTAAAATCTGAGCCAGACAGATTCCGCCACTGCTTGGAGGAGCCATTGAGGTAATTTTTAAACCTTTATAAGTAAACTGCAATGGTTTTCTCCATTTGGCTTCATATTTCGCTAAATCCTGCATCGTGATAATGCCGCCTTTTTCCTTTAGATAATTGACTAGGGTTTTTGCAGTTTCTCCTTTATAAAATTCGTTTCTACCTTTTTTCTGGATTCTTCTTAAAGTTTTGGCTAATGCTGGATATTTGATGGTATCGTTTTCTTTAAAATTGCCAGATAAAAGCGAATTTTCTCCATTTATTTTTACAATGCTTTCGTGATAATCTTTTAAGCTTTTTTCTTGTTTTTTAGTCACTACAACACCTCTTTCTGCTAAAGCGATTACAGGTTCAAGGATTTTAGAAATCGGCATTGTGCCATATTTTTTATGAACCGCAAAAACGCCTGCAATTGTGCCTGGAACACCAATGGCAAGTGCTGTCTGGGTACTTTTTCCTTTTATTACATTTCCCTCGCTATCCAAAAACATATCTTTTGTAGCAGCCAACGGAGCTTTTTCTCTATAATCTAAAGAACCAACCTCGCCATTGGCTTTTCTATACACCATAAATCCGCCGCCGCCGATATTTCCTGCAAACGGAAAAGCAACTGCAAGCGCCAACTCGGTTCCTACCATGGCGTCAAAAGCATTTCCGCCTTTTTTCATAATATCAGAACCTATTTTTGAGGCTTCTTCGCGGGCAGAAACCACCATAGCTTTTGTAACAACTAATCCAGTCGGATTTGGTGTTGCCTGTTGCGCATTGCTATTGCTTATATATAAAAGTGCTATTAAAAATGTAATTTTTTTCATGTTCAATAAAATTAAATTGGACTTAAAGAGAAAGTAATTTTCCTTTTGCTTGTTCTCTAATTTCTTCAAAGAAGAGTGTGAATTCTTCTTCAAATTCATCATAAAATTCAGTAAGCTCTTCGACAGCGAACTGCATTTGAGAAACATTTTTGGATCTTCTGTCCATTTGGGTTAGTATATGTTGAATTCCTTCGGTTGTGCGATAACTTACAAGCCAGTTTCTTTCAATCATATATGGCATTAAGCCTTGAGTTTTTTCAGTTAAAATTTCATAATTATCGTGAAGCGAATGATAAAATCGATTTACAAAAAGTTCTAATTTTTCATCTGAATATTTTTCCCAGTTTTTGGCTAGAAAATGATCGTAAACAATATCTACAATAACGCCAGCATAATGGTGATATCGCTCATGCAAGCGTTTGGTGCTTTTCCTAAAAATATCATGAGAATCAGTATAGGTATCTATGAATCGATGGAGTAAAATTCCTTTTTGAACATCTTCAGGAAAATGCTCAAACTGTTTTCCGCGAATTCCGTCTGCCATAAAATTCCCGATTTTAATTAAATCATTGTCTCCAGAAAGATATATATGGGCTAAGAAATTCATTTTTTTATAAGTTTCTAAGAATCGAAGTTTTTAAGATTCTGAGTTATTTTAGTAAATGTATAAAAACTTTTTTAAATCATTTTGTTATAAAAATAACGAGATGCAAGTAGTTTTCTATGGGTTAAATTTAAAATCTTAGAATCTTAGCAACTTAGTATCTCAGCAACTTTTTATATAAAGTTGCTGAGATACTAAGATACAGTTACTAAGTTTTTTGCATGAGTGCTATTTGTTGGGTTTGTACGATTTAGTTTATTGCTCTTTCATATAGGTACGATTAGTGATATATGCTGAAATCTAGTTATTTCAGTATTTTTTTGGTTTTTCCGCAATGATTGGAGAAACTTAGAATCTTAGCAACTTAGTATCTCAGCAACTTTTTTATATTTGTAAAAAAATAACCCTAACTCACAAAAATGACTCTAATAAAATCTATTTCTGGAATCCGTGGGACGATCGGAGGAAAAGTGGGAGATAATCTAACTCCTGTTGATGCAGTAAAATTTGCATCCGCTTACGGAACTTTCTTGAAAAATAATATTGCGAAAGATAAATTGACAGTTGTAATTGGCCGTGATGCGAGAATCTCTGGACCAATGATTCATAATTTAGTAGTGAATACTTTAATTGGTTTAGGAATCGATGTTATTGATCTTGGACTTTCTACAACGCCAACTGTTGAAGTGGCTGTTCCTTTGGAAAAAGCTGACGGTGGAATTATTTTAACAGCTTCTCACAATCCAAAACAATGGAATGCTTTAAAATTATTAAATGCTAAAGGCGAATTTTTAAGCGGAGCTGACGGAGCAAAAATTCTTGAAATTGCAGAAGCAGAAGCTTTTGATTTTTCTGATGTGGATAGTTTAGGCGAAGTTATTTCTAATGACGCTTACATGGATATTCATATTGATGAAGTTTTAAACTTGCCATTGGTAGATATCGAAGTAGTAAAAGAAGCTAAATTTAAAGTGGTTGTTGATGGTGTAAATTCTTCAGGAGGAATTATTATTCCGAAACTTCTAAAATTAATGGGAGTTGAAGTAGTAGAATTGTACTGTGAACCAAACGGACATTTCCCTCATAACCCAGAACCTTTAAAAGAGCATTTAACTGATATTTCGGAATTGGTAGTAAAAGAAAAAGCTGATTTTGGTATCGTAGTAGATCCAGATGTAGATCGTTTGGCTTTTATCAGCGAAGACGGTGAAATGTTTGGTGAAGAATATACTTTGGTTGCTGTTGCTGATTATGTTTTAAGTAAAACTCCAGGGAATACAGTTTCTAATATGTCATCTTCTCGTGCTTTAAGAGATGTTACTAAAGCTCATGGAGGAAGCTACGAAGCCAGTGCAGTAGGAGAGGTAAACGTGGTAGAGTTGATGAAGAAAAATAATGCTGTAATTGGTGGTGAAGGAAACGGCGGAATTATCTACCCTGAATTGCACTACGGAAGAGACAGTTTGGTTGGAGTTGCTTTGTTCTTGACGCATTTGGCAAACAAAAAAATGCCGGTTTCTGCTTTGAGAGCTTCTTATCCAGAATACTACATGAGTAAAAATAAAATCGAATTGACGCCACAAATTGATGTTGATGCGATTTTAACTCAAATGACTGAGAAATATAAAAACGAAGATATTTCGACAATTGACGGTGTGAAAATTGATTTTGCAACAGAATGGGTTCATTTAAGAAAATCAAATACAGAACCAATTATTCGTATTTATACTGAGGCGCCTTCTCAAGCAGCTGCAGATCAATTGGCACTTCGAATTATTGATGAAATTAAAGTAATTGCTGGAATTTAAGATTTTCAGTTTTTAAAATAAAAAAAGCTCTTTAGATTTGTCTAAAGAGCTTTTTGTTTAGTCAAAACTAATTCATTCCGTTAGGAATGAATTAGTTCTTAATTATTTTAATCGATTTTTTAATATTTCCATACGAAGCGTTTACAATATAAACTCCTTTTGGAAGCTTGTCTCCAATTTTAATATCTTCATTCGTAAAATAATCTGCAGAAGAAAAACAGACATCTCCTTTCATATCAATTATTTTGATCGTTAAAGGTTTAGTAGTATTTGATTTAATATGTAAAGTGGCTTGCGTTTTTACAGGATTTGGATAAATCGTAAAACTGTCTTTTTCAAGCTCATTATCATTAACGCCAAGATTGGCAACGGCAAAATCGATAAAATTAAAATTAAAATCATTTGATTTGAATTTGATTTTCAAATACACCTCGCCTTTTGGTAAAAAAACATCATTTACCGTTTTATTAGCAAAAGTCTGCCAGTCACCTGTTGGTGGAAAGGTTTCATCGGCTTTTACCACAACATCATTTACTAGAATGTCAAATTTGCCTGTCAATACGGGAGAAGCCACTCTAAAAGTCAAATTGTAGGTTCCAGCATTGGCAACATTCAGCATAAATTCGTTCCAGTCTCCTTCATTGATGAAACAAACATTTTGCCCCGTTCCAGAATCTGTTGTTGCCTGTAAACCAGTTCCTTTTCTTCTGTAATGTTTATTGGCAGTAACGCGACCTGGTATATTCATTTTTTTTGCTGTGTAAGGAACATTAATATATTCAGTTCCAATTGGTCTTAGGACACCACTTGTACCACTTAACAATTGTCCTTCTAACATATCGGTCCAAGTTGGATTTACTCTTCCGGTAAACCATGAATAGCGAAAAATATCTGGATCATTTTCATAGCTGGTTAAAATTTGTTTCATGAAAGCTGTTTTTTCATCAGCGGTCTGTATAACTCTATTGGCAAACTCCGTAATCCAAAGCGGGCGATTGAATTGTTTTAAAATTCCTGTTACTCCAATCACAGATCCAGCAGTGGCATCATAAGTATGAAAAGCGATATAATCTACTTTACAGTTGGGGCATAATTGGAAAAACTGATTGTGCCAAACAACAGGGTCAGAAATTCCTCCGTAATTATTGGGGCCATTATAAGCAGGTGAGGCACTTACAATTTCTAAATTTTTTGCGGCAGCAATTTTTTCGATATTTGCCCATGCAGTTACTGCCTCTTGTGGTGTTAATCTTGCACCGTCGGTAAAATTAGGTTCATTAAACGCCAAAAGATATTTGGCTCCAGGTTTTATTTTATTGATGAAAGTTTGTACGTCATTGTCGCTGATTTTTCCCCATGCCATTGGGACAAATTCAACGCCAAGAGATTCATAATTGGCTTTTAAATCGGCATCAGGTTCTGGCGACCAGTTGTACCACCAAGAAAGGCCTGGTTTTAAAGCTTGCATGTCGGCTTGGGAGTGGTATCCGTAAGCAATTCCTCGTTTTGGACTTTGAGCGAAGACAGAAAAAAAGAGAAAAGATACTAAAAATGAAAAAAATAGTTTTTGGATCATGGTTAATGATTTTTGGTTCTTTTTAGATATTGGAGAAGAACCAAATTTAAATGGTTTCCTTTTTTTATCCATTCAAAAAAATCATTACAAAAACACATCAAATTAGATAAAGAGAACGTATTTAGATATTTATTATTCAGTTTTAAAAGAAAAAGCCCGAAAAGCAAATGCTGTTTTTCGGACCTTCATTTAAATTATTTTCTAAATATCATTCAATACGGTGTTTCCATCTTTTGTGTGTCCACAAATAAAATTCCGGAGCTTCTAGAATCTGTTTTTCTACTTCTTTTAAATACATTTCGGTGATTTTGAAATTTTCAAATTCTTTCGGATTATCTGCAAGCGAAATAAATGTAGCCTCATAATAGCCTCTTTTGACTTTTTTAACCTGCACAAATATCACAGCCAAATCATATTTTTTCGCTAGTGTTTCTGCGCCAGTATGTACAGGAACTTCAACCCCCATAAATTTCATCGAATGAAAAATCCTTTCCATTTTTGGTGATTGGTCACTTGCTAAACCGTACATGCTCAAAACTCCTTCACGCTGGTTTTTTGCCATTGTCGGAATCGCTTTTCGGGTTTCTATCATTTCGGTGTTGTATTTAGAGCGAATTTTTCTAACTAATTTATCAAAATAAGGATTGGCTAGTCTTTTGTAAACCGCAACTCCTTGAAAACCAAGTTTAGGATTTATGGTTAAAAGCCACTCATAACTTGCATAATGTGAAGCTACCAAAATCACGCTTTTTCCCTTTTTAGCATAATCGCGTACAAGATCAATATTGGTTACATGAAATCTTCTTTCCATTTCTTCAGGAGACATGCTCATGGTTTTAATCATCTCCAGGAACATATCACACATATGCTTGTAGAATTTCTTTTCAACAACTTTTCTTTCTGCTTCGCTCAAATGAGGCAAAGTAAGCGCCAGATTTTCGTGCACTACTTTTTTACGGTATCCAATAACTTTATATACTAAAAAATATACAAAATCTGAGAATAGGTAAAATACAGGAAAGGGAAGTATAGAGATGAGCCAAAGTAAAGGGTAGGCTAAAATATAAACAAGAAATTGCATGTAAATTTTTTTTACAAAGATAAATTAAAAATGATTAGCGATTGATATTTTGCTTTCTTGCTAACTTATCTTTAAGAATGATTATATTTACCATTCACAATAATTATTATTTATGAATATTATTTTAATAGCGATTATCGTTGCGAACATTGTTATTAGTTACAAAGGTTTTAACGATCTTTATTTTTTTAGAAAATACGAATTTCATGTAGGAAGCATTCGTTCTGGCGAGCAAATCAGAATGCTGTCTTCTGGCTTTCTGCATGTTGATATGATGCATTTGATTTTTAATATGCTGACTTTGTATTTTTTTGCTCCTGTAGTTCTTGGCTGGCTTGGTAATTTTTCTTTTATCTTGGTCTATTTTGGAAGTTTAATTTTCGGAAGCCTTCTTACTATGCTCTTTCATAAGAACGATTATAGTTATAGAGCCGTTGGAGCATCTGGCGCTGTTACTGGAGTTTTGTACTCGGCAATATTATTGGAGCCTGACATGATGCTTGGAATATTTTATGTAATTCCGATGCCGGCTTATCTTTTCGGAATTTTGTATTTATTGTACTCAATTTATGGAATGAAGGCCAAAAATGACAATATTGGGCATACGGCACACTTTGGAGGTGCTATAGGCGGTTATTTAATTACCTTGATAAAAATGCCATCATTATTTACAGACCATACATTGATGGTAATTCTGCTTGCAATTCCGATTTTGATACTTTTTGGAATGGCAAAATTGGGAAAACTGTAAGCTTGGCACAACTTTTGGAATGCTCTTGTCAAACATTAAAATTTAACAAAAATGAAAAAACTAGTATTATTTTTAACAATCATGTTTATGACTATGTCTTACGGCCAAGAAATCAAACAAATACCTTTAATTAATGTTAATGGAGAAGGAAAAGTAAAAGTAGCACCTGATCAGGTTTGTATTTCAGCTTCGGTTGAAACAAAAGGGAATAATGCTAAAGATGTTAAAAAACAAAATGATGAAAAGATGGATGCTGTTTTAAAATTCATCAAAAAAATGAATATTCCAACAGCAGATTTCAAAACAAAACAAGTAGCTCTTAATCCGCAATACGATTATGAGAAAAAGAAAACTTCTTATAACGCTACACAAACTGTAGAAATCGTGGTAAAAGATTTGACTAAGTACGATGAATTAATGGAAGGTTTGGTTCAGCAAGGAATCAATAGAATCGACAGAGTTTCTTTTGAATCATCTAAATTAGCACAATATGAGTCTGAAGCTAGAAAATTAGCGATGAAAGATGCTAAAGTAAAAGCTGAAGAATACGTTTCTGTTTTAGGACAAAAAGTAGGTAAGGCATTTACAATCTCTGATAACTCTCAAGTTTACCGCCCACAGCCAATGTACGCTGCTATGAGAATGAAAGAAGCAGATGCAATGGGAGGAGCTTCAAACGAAACTTTAGCAATTGGAGAAATCGAAATTACAGCAAATGTTAGCGTTAGTTTTGTGTTAGACTAAACGGTTATAAAATTCCAAATATTTTAAATTCCAAATTCCAAGTTTGGAATTGTAAAAACCAATATTTAAAATCCAAATTCCAATTTAAACTGGGATTTGGATTTTTTATTTTAGATTTTTTCCTAGAGGATTACACATCGTTTGTCCTCCTGAGCGGAGTCGAAGGATCTTGCGCAAAATCATTATTGTGTGCTCATCGATATGTGTCCTCAACTCCGCTCAGGAAGACAAAAAATGAGTATTGGAATTTGAAATTTTTAGAATTGAAATTTTTAGAATTGGAATTTGGAATTTTACTAGTGCGGTTGCTTCGTTCCTCGCAATGACATAAAATGAGAATTGGAATTTGGAATTTTAGTTATTGGAATTTACAATAGGAAGCGTAAACCTAAATGTGCTTCCTTTTCCTTGTTCGCTTTCTACTGAAATTTCTCCTTTATGAATGTTTACAAATTCTTTGCAGAGCAGCAATCCGAGTCCGCTTCCGAGTTCGTTTTCTGTGCCTTTCTGAAGTACTTTTCCGTTGATTTTAAATAACTTTTCTTTGATGTAATCAGGAACTCCAATTCCGTTATCTGTAATAGAGATTTCTGCTTTCTGGTTAGTTTTGATTAGTTTTAGTTTAACTTCTCCATTCTTACCTGTAAATTTAATGGCATTGCTCAGCAAATTACGCAAAATGGTACTAATCATATTTTTATCTACTTCTGCCTCAACTAGAAATGCCGATTCAAATTTGATGTCTATATTTTTACTTAAAGCGACATTTCTGCTTAGTTCAATATTTTCCTCAATTAAAGCATTTAGCAATATATTTTTAGGATGAAAAGTAATCATTCCGGTTTGGACTTTAGACCATTCCAAAAGATTTTCGAGCAGCTTATAAATGTTTTTATTTGAGTCATGCAGCAGTTCTGATATTTCTTTTATTTCTTCACGGCTGTACTGTTCTATATTTTCCAGCAAAATTTCGGAAAGAGAAACCGATGATCCTAAAGGCCCTCTTAAATCATGTGAAATAATAGAGAAAAATTGGTTTTTGTCATTCAAAAGCTTTTTGATTTTATGATCCTGTCTTTCTTTTACCAAAAGCAAAAAGCCAACAATTCCGATCAGAGTAAGAAGAAACAAACAGATGCTGTATAAACTATCAAAAGTATTGTTGGAAATAATAAGATTTTGAGGATATAAGTATCGGTGAATTGTTCGTATGACAATTAGAATTTCAAATCCTGTGTAGCACAAAACATAAAAAGTCTTGAAAAAGCTTTTTTCTTTTTCTGTGAAATAAATGATTGTAGGCAATAAATAAATAGCAAAAATACCAATCCCTCCAAGGATAACACGGGTATTCATTGTGGCATAAAAAAGCGTCGAAATATTAAAAAGCAATATCGCAACCGCTGTAATAGCTATCTGAATTTGAAATTGCCTTTTTGCATGTACTTTAATGAGCGATAGCATGGCAAGGGTTTCGAAGCAACAGGCGCCAAAGATCATTGAATTGGCAATATTGATGGAAGCAAAGTCGGGAATAATATTTCGTAAAAGAGCCAATATCCAAGCAAGAGTCAGTATTAATTTACCTAAACCGAACCATTTTAATATTTTTCGATTATCGCTAGTAGCGTAAGAAAAAGAAAAACTGAATATAAGGATGCAGGTAAAAAAATTACCCCAGAAATAAAGCAGAAAAATGGTTTTTGGATCTACTGGTAAAAATTCAAACATTAAAAGGATTTTGCTTTTTTGAAATCGATTTTACAAATATACAAATAAAGTAAACATTCAGACCTGAGTTGGCGCTTCGTGAGCCGTGTTCCAGCATATTTAACAATTAGTTTTCTTTAGAATCAGTACTGCTTTTTTAAATTTACATACTGTTAAATTATTAAAAAAGGGCACAAATAAAAAGAAAGAATTAAATTACATGTTGATTGATTTCTTAGCTTTGTAAAAAGTACCACAAAACTCTTTGTTATGCCACTAATTGAACATTCAGAATATGATTCTCCTTCGATTATTCATCGCAACAGGCATATTTCTACCATATATGCTGCCTTGATTAAAAAGTTTGAAGTGCCTGAATATACAAGAGAAAAGCATGAATTGAATGACGGAGATTTTATCAACATCGATTATATTTTAAATGGCTCAAAAAAAGCAGTTATTTTATGTCACGGTTTAGAAGGTGATTCGCGAAGAACATATAATAACAGTTGCGCAGCCTATTTTTTGCAGAAAGGTTTTTCGGTTTTTGCTTGGAACAACCGCACTTGTGGAGGAGAAATGAATCGACTTCCAAGATTGTACCATCATGGAGCAGTTGACGATCTTGACGAAGTGGTTCGGTTTGCTTTGAAAAAAGGAATTGAAGATATTTATTTGATAGGATATTCGATGGGTGGCGTTCAATTGCTTAATTATTTGGGCTGGACAAAAATCGATCAGCGCATAAAAGCTGCAGTTTCTATTTCGGTGCCAACACATATTGCTACTAGCGCAGAAGTGCTTAAGCAAGGTTTTAATAGAGTGTATCTAAAGAATTTTACCATTGATATTAAAAAGAAACTGAAATATAAAGCGGCACAATTTCCTGATTTCATCAACCGTGATCAGATTGATAATATTTCTTCTTTTGACGAAGTAGATCAATATTTTACAGCGCCGCTTCATGGTTTTGCGAGCCGTGACGATTATTACGAACGTGTTTCTCCAGAGTTTTCTCTTAAAGATATTACAATTCCGGTTTTAATTATCAATTCGCTAGACGATCCATTTCTGGGCGAAAGATGTTACCCGAGAACGATTGCCAAAGACAGCGCCTATGTGTATCTGGAAACACCTAAATATGGCGGACATTGTGCTTTTCCGCTACGTGATTCTGAATATTCATATGCTGAGAAAAGAGCTTTTGAGTTTTTTGAATCTTTCAGGTCTAACAATACTTTGGTTTAGAAACAAATTTTTATTCATCACCAGAATTCTCAATTTCAGAAGGTGCTTTTTTTCTAATGCTGGTATTCAGATAAAAAAATAATCGTATTGTGTGATTCATGTCATACTGATACCCAGAGTATTTTTGCTGATAGACATTCATATAGCCAAAATCGTAACTCCATTTCGGATTAATATTTTTTCTAATTCCGATAAAAAAGCGGTTTTGATCGAAAGTATTGTAAACGACTTCTTCTCCAAAATGCAACAGAATCTCATCTGAAAGAACCATTTGCGGCCACGATTTTTTATAGGAAATTCGGAAAGTAAAACTCATCAGGTAACGAATTCTATTGGTAAAACGCCAATCACCGGTGGATTTGTCATTGATAATTTTTTCCTGCCAGCGCTGTTCATTTCGTAGACGCTGCAAAATGCTAAGATTTCCGAATTTTGTGTTTAATTGCGCCTGCTGATAAATCCTATTTTCATCAGAAAAAGTATTCCAATCAGGATTTGATGGCGCTAACCACATGTGTGCATATCCTAGATTTAGTGAAATATTTGAATTTGGAATATAGCTGATTCCGCCTCTTATAAAATAAAAACTGGGATCGGACACAAAATCATTCCGTCTGATATGAAAGTCGCCAATTACACCCCAATGGTCGGCAAATTTGGTAACAGTATTGATAGAAACCCAAGTCTGAAGCTGCTGGTTAATTTCTTTTTCCTGCGCTTGCCCAAATGCATTTAAGGAAAGTAAGAAAATCAGGATTCTGATAAAATTGGTTTTCATAAAAAACACTTAGAAATTAGTAAAAAGTAAATTTCTCTAGAATCGGTTTACTGGCATTCGTTTGGTTAAGTAAAGATATTCTTTTTTAACGAGAAATTATATCGTTTATTTAAGTTTTTAATTTGTTTTATATCAGTTGTTTATGTGTTTTGGAAAAATTAAAATTTGTCTGTAAATTATTAAATATGAGTACTCCAGCATATGAAAAAAAGATTCTACTAAAGGAGAAATGACTAAATCTTCTGAAATTATGATGACCAAAATTTTTTCCGGTTCTATTGCTAATCTTGATTGTCGAATTTATTGCCTGTAACCCATTTTATAAAAGTGGTTCGTCTTATTGTTTTAAAAGGAAGCGGTCTGCAAGAAGTGGGAAGTGAGCTTTTTTACTTATTTATTTTTGCCGTTGTTTTGAATTCGTTGGCGATTTATAACTACAAAAAAACAAGTTAAATAAAATGGTACTCAAAAACCATTAAAAACAAACCCCGTTTGAAAGTTTCAAACGGGGTTTTACTTTTATAAATTTCGATTCGGATCTGTTCCTGTTTCATCTCCTTCTAAATTCTCTCGAGTCAGTTCATCATCGTCAATGTCTTCCTCATCTTCCTCATCTTCCTCATCTTCAAATTCTTCATCGAATTCGTCGCCACTTGGACCATCATCATCAAGTTGCTGATTGTTGATTTCATCTTCGTCAAATTCGTTTCCATAATCTGGCTCTGCAGTATCACTTATAGAATGATCTGCTGGCGGTGCATCAATATCGATATCATCATATTGATGTTCATTTTCATATCGGGTTTCGTCATCTTGAAAATATTGGTCTTCTGGACTGTAATTTTCTTTTTCATTTAAATTCATAGTGCTATTTTTAAGTTGTTATTAATTATTGTTTCATGTAAAAATAGCCTTAGCATATACGTAAAATTTATATGACCTAGCGTTTGCAATTATATAATTTACAGTTTGTTTCAGTTTAAGTTTCTACTTTTCCCCATAATACTACTTGAGTTTTTTCTGCGTAGTGAATTTTATCGGGATATGTATTGATTATAAATTGCCCAGCCTCATACCAAATGTCTTGTATTTTGACGCTTAGATCCAAAAGTTCCCATTCTTTATGATGAATATCAAAACGGCAGATTTTGCCATTACACATTTCATATAACGAATGTCTTTCGGAGAGCCATAAATCTAAATCGGTTTTTTGAAGAGATGCTGTTTCCCCAATTTTAAAACCAAGAAGATGATTTTTCTTTACATTTTGAGAAGTAAGATGATTTCCTGAACGTTCAATTTCTGCTTTTTCATAAGGAAGTCCGATAAAAAGTCTAGAAAACAATACTTCGATTAATTTATTGGTTTCAATAGAAAATAAATAGATACCAGGAATTCCGTCTTTAATAACATATGTTCTAATATTAATTTCTTCAAAATTTGAAATGTAAGGCAAAGGAGGAAAGTATCGTAATCTCATATTTTTCACTTCAAAAGAAACAAGAGAAACCCATGCCATTGAAGAGTAAGTGTCTAGCTGTAAATCTTTAGGAATATATTTCTCCAAAAAATATACTGGGACTTCCCAATGAAAAAAAACAGTATGATGCCACTCCTGATAGTATTTCCATTTTCGTTCAGGCAAAGCATATTGTCTGTTTTCGGTAGAATTTAGTATTTGCTTTATTGAGGCCATTGAGATGATATTTTAAGTGATTTGTTTTATGGTAATCATGTAATAACGAGTGTTTTATAGTGTAAATAACTATGGTCTTTCTTTATAAAATTTGCAACGAGACATCACTAAAGTGTTTCATAAACAAATTGTTAATTTAAAATTGATTGTTATGAAAAATTTATTTTTAATTGGTTGTATGCTTTTGTGTTTTAGTTTTGCATCAGCTCAGGATACAATTCCGGGGAAGAAAAAATCTTCTCCAAAAACTGATACTGTTCATCATAAAAAGAATAAGCAGTATCCTTCAACACGAAAGACTGATACAGTCAACAAACAGCGTACTGATAAAAAGAAAGGAACTCCAAAGTCAACTAACCCGACTACTGTTCCGCCAACGAGAGACTCAATTAATGGCACAAGACCATAAATGTTACTTCTCAATTTTATTGTAAATGATGAGGCCTGTTTTTATTTAAAACGGGCCTTTGTTTTTTTCTAATTGATTCAAGATATCAAATTCAATTCTTCGTGATAAATATAAACTTACCATGCACACCGTTTTTTATATAATTTGTAATACTATGCTGCATGATTTTCATTTTCATTGGTTTTATCATATAAAATGTAGGTTTTCCATTTGCACATTAGAGACTGTATTTTGTAAGAGTAACTATTAATGATGTAATCACAACTTGTTTGTTTATAGTTAATTAGTAATAATTAATTTAAAAATTATTATTATGAAAGCAGCAGTTATTCATGGACCTGGCTCTATCAAGTATGATACAGTCGACGATCCGATTTTAAAAGAAAAAGACGATATAATTTTGAAAGTGACCTCTACCGCAATCTGCGGATCTGATCTTCATATCTATTCAGGAGGAATTCCGCAGCCACGGCCTATGGTTTTAGGTCACGAATTTATGGGTATTGTAGAAGAAACAGGATCTACAGTTACGAATCTCAAGAGAGGCGACCGTGTAGTGGTTCCGTTTCCTATCGCCTGTGGGAGTTGTTTTTTCTGCACTCATGATTCGCCTGTAAATTGCGAACACAGTAATACGGAAAATTATGGGCCTGAAGGCGGAATTATGACTGAGAAAGGCGGAGCACTGTTTGGCTATACTGATTTATATGGAGGTTACGATGGAGGTCAAGCACAATATGTCAGAGTTCCTTATGCTAATTATGGTCCGAGGATAGTGCCTGAAGATTTATCAGACGAGCAGGTGCTTTTCCTGACTGATATTTTTCCCACTGGTTATACGGGTGTTGATTGGGGAGAGGTAAAAGGCGGGGAAACCGTCGCTATTTTTGGAGCTGGTCCTGTTGGAATTATGGCTGCAAAAAGTGCATGGCTTCGTGGCGCAGCTTTAGTTATTATTGTAGATACACTGCAATACCGACTTGATAAGGCTAAAGCAACAACCGATTCGGTTACTTTACTTTGGGAAGATGGCCCAAAAGATGTTATCGAGCAGATTCGAGCAATGACCAACGGACGCGGTGCAGATGTCTGTATTGATGCTGTTGGTTTTGAACCCGACCGAAATATAGCCGATCGTATAAAAGCAACTATCAATTTTGAAAAAGGATCGATTAAAGTATTAGAAGCTTGTATGAGTGCCGTGAGAAGAAACGGAATAGTATCGGTATTGGGAGTGTATCCTGTTAATTATGATAATTTTCCTTTAGGGCAGTTTTTTGACAAGGGAATAGTTTTAAAGGGAGGACAGGCACCTGCACATAAACACATAGACAAACTTTTAGATTATGTGGTTCAGGGAAAAGTAAAACTTGATGATATTATTACCCACAGGCTTCCGCTATCTGAAATTTCACATGCATATGATATCTTCAAAAAAAGAGAAGACGGCTGTGTCAAAGTGGTTTTAGATCCTTGGAAATAATTTTAAAGGTGAAGTTTAAATAAAAACTTCACCTTTAATTTTTAGTTTACCTAGCTTATTTACCGTTTCAACGTAATTCCATTTTAAATAAGCTGAAAATATTTTATAAAAGTTGATAACTTAATTTTTATAGCTAAAATCATCCGCCAGTTTCCATGTGAGGCGCATCAACTGGTTTTGACTGTGAGGACCCAATCTGGCGCAAATATATCGATAGCATAATAATAGCAAAAACAGAAAGAAATTCACTTTGCCAATTCTGAAAAGACTCAAACCAAAATCTTGAATTTCCTAAATAAGAAGACACAGTTTCTAATGGTTCTCCTTTTCTGAGAAGCTGTTCGTTTTCATCTTTCAGACTTCCGTAAAAATGAATAATAAATGATATTAAAAATAGAAGCAGAAGCATAATAGTGAGCGAGTGCTTGTAAATCTTCAGAATAAAACCTCCTTTTTTAACTGGCCAAGGCGCATCTTTTTTTGTTGGATCTGGTTCGCGGTCTACTTCTTCTGGTTCGTCTATTTTTTTGGATTCTGAAGAGCCTTTTTGTTTTAGAAAAATGGTAAAGACTACAAACAAAGCCATTTGTAAAAATTCACTTTCCCAATTTTCAAAAGTCGATTGAAAAAAATGCCCAGAACTGAGATACGCTATAAAAGTGATCGTATTTGCACCTTCATCAATCAGTTCTTTATTATGCTCTTTAAATCCTAATATAATCTGGCCTGCTAAAGATCCGATAAATAAGACTAAGAAGCAGATACACAATCCGTTATTTCTAAAAAATGTTTTCATTTTATTTGTTATTTATTCTCAAAGTTTAAAAAATCACGGAATAAAATTTTATAAGATTTATTTCACTTTTTATAGTTTTTGCATAATCAAACAATAAGTTATTATTGCAACAAACAAAAAACGCCTTCATAAATGAAGACGTTTTTCTACAAAAAAATAAATACAAGAAACAGTAGCGTTTTCTTATTCTTGGTTAGTTTCAAGATAGACTTTAAGATTAGAAATGTCATCTTTTACTAACTTTTCAAAATAAGGATTTAAAAGTTTGGCAGCGCTTTCGCCTGCAATTCCAAGTGGCGCATGATACGAAATTGTAACATCAAGTTCTGTTGCTTTTCCTTTTGGTTTAAAGACAACTTTTCCAGCATTTTTAATAGAAGATCCTTCAATAGAATTCCAGCTTAAAAGTTTGTCCTTTTCATCTCTTATGATTTCTGCATTCCAAGATATCTTCCCAATTCCGCCTGGACCTTTTGCTGTCCATTCAGAAATTGTAGAACTTGCAGGTCTTACAGAATCCAGATGATTCATGAACTTTGGTAAATTTTCTAAGTTTCTCCAAAAGGCATACACTTCGCTTACAGGTTTATTGATTACGCTATTTACTCTGATATTTATATTCGAGGCTTTGTCATGCATTAAATGGTCTGCGGCATCATAAATTGGGCAATAACCAGAAATGCCGCGCAGTAGCATTGCACCTCCAGCTCCCGCTTGTGTAATACTTTTATTTTCTTTAGAAAGAGCATTGTACAAAAGATAAGCGCCACTTGTAACCATTAAAACTCTTTCTAGTTTTGATACATTATTTTTTAATAATGATTTTGAAGACTGATTTTGTTTGGATAATACTGTATTCATAGCTATTTGTTTTTAAAAGATACAATTAGTTAGACAAGCTTCGAGAATAATATTGTAGCTTGAATAACAAATTTCGACAGTCTTTTAAAGTATATTTTACAAGATTAATAACTTGATTTACACATTTTACATCAGCGATGTCTTCAATTGCTCTGATTTTTATAAAGGCTTTTTGAAATTATATAAAATCATTGATATACAGTGGTTTAATTTAGTTTTATAAAAATTTTAAAAAAACTTGAATTATGAAGACATTTTTGAAAACAATCGTTATGCTGCTTGTAGTGACAGCTTTATTTTCATGTAAAAAGAATGAAAATAACAATGCATATCCAAATGATAATCAAGCAGACACTATGAACATGTCAGTCGATACAGTTGGGCCAGCAGTAGACTCGTCGGCAACCTTAAATTCTGATCAAAATGGTCAGAATGGTACAACAGGAGCAACTGGAGAAGGGGCAACGGGTTCGGGAACAGATGGATCAACTCAGAAAGGAAATCAGAATATTAAAACAGATTCAATTAAAAAGTAATTTCATTTCTGCTAAAGGAAAAGCTCTTAACACTTTTAAGAGCTTTTTTTTATTAATTTACAATATAGTTATTAATCAAGCTTTTATCTGTAATTAAAGGATGCTAAATAATAAAGAAGAAAAAAAAGAACAAAATGCAGTATATCTGCTTCCTTGGGTAACGGCAATCGCTATGTTTATGCAGTCATTAGATGGTACTATTTTGAATACCTCGTTGCCGTCAATAGCTAAAAATATGGGATATTCAGCAACCGAAATGGATTCGGTTATTGTAACGTATACGCTTACATTGGCCATGTTTATTCCGCTCTCTGGATGGCTCGCAGATAGATTTGGCACTAGAACGATGTTTATGATTGCCGTATTAATGTTTATGACGGGATCTTTGTTTTGTGCCCTTTCAGTTGATTTAAAAACGCTAAATATGGCACGTGTTTTACAAGCCATTGGCGCTTCAATGATGGTGCCTATTGCCCGATTGGCTATTTTATATCAATATCCAAAAAACGAACTGCTTAAAACGATGAATTTTATAACCTTATTTGGATTATTAGGAATGGTGGCAGGCCCAAGTTTAGGAGGTTTTCTCTCTGATAATTTTAGCTGGCATTGGATTTTTCTAATAAACATTCCAATCGGTTTCATAGGCATCTCTATGGCATATCGCATTATGCCCAATTTTAAACACGCAGTAGGAAGATTTGATTTTAGAGGATTGATTTATTTCAGCTTGGCGCTTATCTCCATTACCTTGGTTTTAGAGCTTATTGGAAGTGGGAGGATACATATGATTGTAATTTTGAGCTTGCTGTTTTTATCAGGGTTGCTTTCTCTCTTTTATTATATTCACTACAAAAGAACCGAAAAACCAATAATAGATCTGCAACTCTTAAATATTAGAACCTTAAAAATTGGATTAATAGGAAGTTTGATTACGAGATTGGGAATAGGCGGACTGCCATTGTTATTGCCACTCATGCTGCAAACAAGTTTTGGCTATTCGGCATCTGTGTCAGGATTGTTATTGTTGCCTTCTGCATTGTCAAATGTGGCTGTAAAGCCTTTTATGGTAAAAATCATCAAATTTTTTGGATACAGAACAGTATTAATAAGCAACACCATTTTGCTGGGATTTATTTTGATAATCCTTGGATTTGTGACGAAAGAAACACCGTTAGGATACTATATTTTACTAATGATTTTCTACGGAATTTTCACTTCTATTCAAATGTCGGCTATGAATACCATTACGCTTTCAGATCTCGATCAAGATACAGCCAGCGGAGGAAATACCATGCTGGTTATTATGCAGCAGCTTTCGGTAAGTTTTGGAGTTTCCGTTGCCAGTCTTGCGCTTTCCTTATTTCAAACAGGTATTTTTGAGTTGGATACTTCCAAAGCATTTGAATATACTTTTATTACATTGGCGGTTTTTACCATTTTTTCTAGTTTCACTTTTTCAAAATTAAATAAGACAGATGGAGAAGGGTATATGTAATGTTTTTGTGGGTATTTTATAAGTTTAAAAAGTAATCGTAAAATCGCATTGATGATTTCTTAAGTTATTTTGTAATTTATTGTTTGTTAGATTATTGTTGAATTAAAAACTATAATTATGAAATTGCAAAGAGAAATTATCAACGGATTTTTAATATTCGTCGGAATAGCATTGTTCTTTCTTTTGATGGAGCTATTAAATCTTTCGAATCTATTTTATTTAAGGCTTTTAAATGTAATTTTCATTTTTTATGGTGTAAACCGAAGTTTGAAAATGAATCTTGCCGAAGGAAAAAACGAATTTGTTCCCAATGCCATATCGGCTATGGTTACTTCATTTACTGCTGTCGTGATAAGCATAGTGGCTCTTCTTATTTACAGTTATGCCAAAGGAGGAGATAAATATGTAAAATCATTATCAGAAGCTTTTATGTTTGGAGGAGAGCCATCGGTAACCTCTTATTGTCTTTCTTTGCTTTTTGAAGGAACCGCCTCGTGTATTATCGTAACGCTTTTATTAATGCTGTATTGGAATAATAAATATGTTGCAGATTAAACTCGCAAAAAGATTTAGCCAATAAAATAAATCCTGAAAAGAATTTTTAAAACTTTCTTTTCAGGATTTACTTTTTGAAACAAAGAAGCATTGATTTACTCTTCATCATCCTCATCTTCATCAGGTTTTGTTTCGTCTAAAGTTCTTCTGTTTGCATCATTATCAAACTCATCATCGTTGTCGTCCTTCCCTTTAAGATCTTCATCTAAATCTTGCGCAATAGGCGCATTTTTTTGAAAGAAAGGATCAGAAGTGTCATTTTCATTTTCTTCTCTTTCTTGATATTCAGGAGTGTGTTTGTGTCTCTGTGACTCGTCTTCGTGCTGATTGATGGCAGGATCTTTTTTCTCCATAGTTTCAGAATTGATTGAATCGCTTGCCGAATGATCTGCTGCGTGATAGATAGGATCTTCCTGATCGTAGCTATCGTAATTTTCTCTTGACATACTATTTTACTTTAATGTTATACAAATGTGATTTTTTAAATCTTAGTAAGTTTTGAAGGATCGGTTGCTTCTTCAACACTTTTTCCTTCGGGATTATGATTTTTCTTTTCATTTGAAGTAGAGTTTTCCTCTGTATTTTCCTCATCATAATCGCTTAATCGTCCGGCTTCACCATTACTGCCTCCGGGTTGCATGCCTCCAGATCCGCTATAAGCACTGTTTGCATTTTGATTGGTAAGCTCTTCTTCGTTTTTTTCTAGATTTTGCTTATTATTTTCCATGATTTCCTTTTTATAATTTTTAAACTTTCTCCAAAAAAGCATCGAATGTTTTTTCAGCTTCTTTTTTAATTATTTTAAAATTAGTAAACCTTAGTGCTTGATTTTTATATTATTACATCGAGCTTTTATATAATAGGTATTAAAATAACTGACGAAATATGTTTTGTCCAATTTCACTTTGAATTTGTTGGTCAGAAGCCTTTTGCATAATTTTACATGCTATGTATGAAATATTCCAAAAATATCTTGACGAAAAAGTTGAATTGACTCAGGCTGAATCAGAACGTATACAATCATTTGCTATAAGTAAAAAACTTCGTAAAAGACAGTATTTACTCCAAGAAGGAGACATCTGGAAATACGATGCTTTTATAACTCAAGGCTGTGTAAGAACATATACCGTTGATGAAAAAGGCAGTGAACACGTAAACAGTTTTAGTATTGAAAACTGGTGGACAGGCGATCGTGAAAGTTTAATGTTGCAGCAGCCCTCTCGTTTTAATATTGACGCTATTGAAGATACCGAGCTGATACTATTTACCCATGAAAACTTTGAATTGCTATGTCGAGAAATTCCAGCATTTAATAATATGGTCAATGCTATTCTGCAAAGAAGTTTTATAGCCGCTCAAAACAGAATTCAGGCATCACTGACATTAACAGCAGAAGAGAAATATTTAAACTTCATAAATAAATATCCAGGGTTTGCTTCAAGGATTCCCCAAACTATGATTGCCTCATATCTGGGCATGACACCAGAAACACTAAGTCGCATTCGGAAACAAACCGCAAAGAAATAAATCTATAAGGAGCTTTTAGAGCTCCTTTTTTTATGTCCGATTTCAAACTCTTGATCTATATCAAGTTTTTACTTATTTCTAATCAATGTAAAGGTTTTGCATTAGACGCAACTTTGTAATGTTCAAAAGAAACAAACATTATAAACATTTAAAAAATAGAAATCATGTCAAAAACAATTTTCATTACAGGAACAAGTACAGGCTTTGGAAAATTAACAGCGGTAACACTAGCTAATGCTGGTCACTCAGTAATTGCAGGAATGCGAAACACAAATGATAAAAATGCCGCTGCCGCGAAAGAACTTCAAGCAATAGAAAATATTGAAGTAGTAGATATTGATGTTACAGATGACGCATCAGTTAGAAATGCAGTTGAAAAAGTAATCATTAAATACGGAAAAATTGATGTCTTAATTAATAATGCAGCAGTAAGCGGTTTCGGTCTTTTAGAAGGATATTCAATTGATCAGGTTCGTAAAATGTTTGATGTAAACGTTTATAGTGTACTTCGTATGTATCAGGCAGTGCTTCCTTCTATGAGAAAAGAAAAAAATGGTTTGGTTATCAACATTACAACTGGAGCAAGCGGACATACACTTCCTTTTATGATTCCGTACATAGCATCAAAATTGGTAGTAGAAAGCTTTACAGAAGGATTACAAGATGAACTTGCAGATTACGGAATTGAAAATGTGAGCATCCAACCTGGAGTTTATCCAACCGAAATGAATAACGGATCGAAAGCTGGTATTCATGCAGATAAAACAGCAATTATTGAAGAATACGGTGATGCAGCAACTGAAAAATTCAATGCATTAGGGACAGCATTATTTGGTAAAATGGCTCAGTTTGAAATGAATCCGCAAACAATAGCGGATGGTATTCTGGAATTGGTAAATATGAAAAAAGGGGAGAGACCGCTTCGTTTTCCGCTTGATGCCATTGCTCAAGGAACCGACAAAGAATTTATAGAAGCCCGCGCCAATATTAAAGCAAAATGGGTTGCAGCGTACACTAATTAATTTCCCTTTTAATTGAATTTAAGAATAACAAACGTAAATATATTCATGAGAACAAATTATAAAAAAACGAATAAAAAACTACAAACATCAGCGGCAGCAATGCTTCATTTACTAATATTATTTTCTGCCTCAGATAAAACAGTAGCACAAAATAGTGCAGGAATTGTCGGAATTGATCATGTCGGGATTAATGTTCCAGATCTTAATAAAGCCGTTACATTCTTTAGTGATGTGCTTGGTTTTACACCCGTAACACAATTAGGGCCAATTCCGCTTGACGCTGAATGGAAAAAGCTAAACCATATTAATCCTGATACTGGAGCCGTAACTATAAAAATGATTAATGCAGGAAATGGAGCAAGTATAGAAGTGTTTGAATATGCTGATAATAAAGGAAGTAAAATCCATCCCAAAACAGATGATATTGGAGCATCTCATATTGCTTTTTATGTAAATGATATTAATGCAGCGGTAGAATATTTAAAAAGTAAAGGCGTAAAAATAATAGGAGAACCATTTACAATGCCTTCTGGAGATACAGCAGGTGAATCTTGGGTTTATTTTGAAACACCTTGGGGCTCTAAAATGGAATTGGTTTCTTATCCAAGCGGAAAAGGTTACGAGAAAGCAAACCCAAAAACGGTCTTATGGTCTCCAAAAAATAAAACAATCAAAAAAACGGTTGATGATTTTGATTCTAAAAAGAACACATTGATAGTGGAAAATCATCTGAAGATATGGAATGAAAGAGACGAAGCAAAACGTAAAGTTTTATTGAATCGAGTTTACGCTGCTGATGTAGAAATGGTAGATCGTCATTTTATTGCTGAAGGATTTGAAGATATCAGTAAATTCATTGTAGAGCTTCAGACTAAAAATCCTGATTTTAGGTTTTCAGCCAAATCTATTGAAACTAATCATAATATAGTGAGATTGTATTGGCAATTTGGTTCAAAAGCAAAACCATCTGTTGTTAGCGGTATGGATTTGTTTGTGATTGAAAACAATAAAGTTCAAAAGCTATATGTTTTTGTAGATCAAAAGGAATAATGTCTACTCATTTTTGAAAATTATAAAAGCCAGAAATTCTTTTTCTGGCTTTTATAATTTTCCAAGTATTATGATATTAACTTTTATGACTTTTGTAAAAATAGTACTAAATTTCAAATAATAATTAAGCGAAATCAGCTTTTTTTTGCATGTATTATTTTGCTTTGCGAATTGAATACGACTTCAATAGAATCTTTAAATTTTTTCTTTACGATTAAACCATTCACTTGATCATTCAATTTCAGTTTATGTAGTTTAGAATCTATTTTTAGTAGCACTAATTCAATATCATTTGACTTTAAATACCCAAAATATTGTAATTGAGGCCAAGGGATATCGAACTTTGGTTTTGGAACGGGTGCTGATGGTTTTGCGATTTTCTTGAGAGGAGCATGATAAGAGACAGCTACAAATGAAGGTTTTTCGACAAACTGCTTATTTAAAAAAGGATCACGGCCAATTCTCTTTAATTCAAAAGTATCCTTATTGATTTTCTTTAGAGAAATTTCACGATTTTCCACTTCTGCATTTAAATTGATAGTATCGTTTCCAAAATACTGGTTTATGGTTCTAAAGCCTACGGTTCCCCATAGGCCCAGAACTACGATAATTAGAATTATATTAATTTTCTTTTTAGCCATTTTTAATTTACTGTAATCTTAAATCCTGTACTGTTGGTTCCTATGTTTCCAGCAAGATCCACTGCTCTAACCCTCCAATAATAAGTTCCCGCATTGGCAAATGTATATTGGAGCGATGTTGCATTGCTGTTTAAAGGCTGGATAATGGAATTAAAATCAACATCAGTAGCAATTTCCACCACATAAGAGATAGGTGATTTTATAGTTCCAGTATCTGCAGCGATTGACCATGTCAAGTTTACAGCCGTATTAGCTGTCTGGGTCGAGTTGTCGGCAGGAAACGTGTTTTTTGGTTGATTTGGGGCTGTGCTGTCAATATTGAATTTTTTTGCGCCATACTGTTTTGTCTCGCTTTCAGCATTTTTAGCTTTTACCCTCCATTCATAATTTCCATCGGCAAGCTGAGGCAGATCTAATGTTACTGAGGTGTCTGTTACTTCAGTTAGGGGATAGACTTCCTGGCCTGTTGCTGTATTGACAACCCTTATACTATATGAAGTGGCTTTATCAAGCTGCTGCCAGCTTAAAGTGATATTTGTAAAATTTAAATATTTATCACTATCAGGAGTCAGCAGTATAACTTGCTGATTTGTTAAATCATCAGGAATGTTTGTTGCAAAGGTAGACGGAAAAGAATAAGTCGACTGATAAGCATAGTTTTCAGCCCTTACACGCCAAATGTAACTTCCTGCGTTAAGAGGTAAAGTTAGATTTGTTTTTGTGGTAAGCGAGTCTAAAATAAGAACCTGATTTTCTTCGTAAATCTGTACGCGATACTTATCGGCACCTTTTAAGCTGTTCCATTTAAAATTGACTACGTTGCTTTCAACAACAGCATCTTTTGTTGGCGAGATAATCTGCACAATATCATTGCTAATATCTTCTTCCAAGATGTCTTCGCATGAAAATGCTAGAATTGATAAACCGATTAATATAATTTTATTTAGTGTTTTCATAGTTTTGAAAAATCATTTTTAAATGTAAAACTTCAGATTTATTGTTTTTTTTAGTAATGTAAAAGTTTTGGCTGACCATTCTTGAATAATCAAACTTTTTTTCAAAATTATAGGCCAGTTCTAATAATTGGTTTGCATTTCCGGTGACATCCAGCTGATTGGTTATAATGTGATAATCAGTCTCCGCATAATCATGAATTGGTTTTAAATCGTTTATCGAAACTCCCTGAGTTGCTGATGCAAAACCAATTATTCCCTGCTGTACCATCTCTTTTGTAACGCCTTCTTTACCGATTATCCTGTTCAGATATTCAACATCATTTCTAAGTGTTCCATTGCTTTTTGCCTTTTTATTGATATCGTCAGCCTTTTTAGAAAGCATGCGATATTCTGAAACAACCTCAAACAGCGTATGAAAGGATCGTTTGTATGCAGTTATCGATAGCATGAAAAAGACTATGATTAACGCATAAAATTTTTGTTTATAAGAATAGTTTTCAAACATTTTTAAGAATGATTTTTATTTCAAATACCGACTTGTTTTTCTTGTCTTTTTTTAGGCTTACAATTTCAAAACGCTGTAGCCAGTCCATTTTTTTTAAGTTTTCAAACCAAGTATTAAATGATGATTCCTGATAGGTTTCGCCTTTTATATTTATTGTGCCGCTTTCAAACAAGACTTTTTTATTTTCTTTATATTCCTCTTTTAGCGGAGCAATATTTAATTCAGTCAATGAAATTGCACTTGGCATATTTCTCATAATTTCATAGCTGTAAAAAGAAAAAAACTTAGACGATAAGACTCCAGATTCTTTTAAAAGATTCAGCTTCTTTTCTTTTTGGGCTTCTAAGTCCAGTATTAATTGATACGACTGATTAGAATAAACGGTCTGAAGATTGAGTTCAGAATTTTTGGTGCCATAATATTGAATCAGAAAATAACTGATCATCAAACTGAGAAGAAAACCTGCAAGCATTGCTACTCCAAGAAAATTAAAAGCCTTCTTGTAGATTAATTCTTCATTGTTTAAGCTTGGATTTATAGTTTTGGAAACTTCTTTCGGTTTCACAAAAAAATGAATGACTGAACCGTATAATGGCAGAAAAGCATTTGATATTGTTTCTTCGCCAATCTGATAATTTGTGGTATTTTGATTCTCATTTTGTTTTGAAAATCCTGAAAGAATATCATTTTCAAATTCCAGCTTTAAATCGGCAGAATATAAAACATCTCTTTTCAATGCATTATTTAATAATGCTCCTAGAAACGAACCTATATAAATGTCAATAACCTGAAAGCCGCTTTTCTGAAATTGAGACACATTTTCTTCTACGATATTTTTTCTGCAGAAACTTATAAAATTAGAATTTCTTCCTTTAAAATCAGTATAATAAATGGTTTTGAAATCAATGTTTTTCTGCCAGCTTAAATCGGCTTCGTTTTCAAAATTTATTTCTTTGTTCAGAACTCCTTTTCCTTCTATGACAAGCAAAACAGGGAGTTTTTTATCTGCAGTTTTCACTAAAGCATCATAAGCATCAAAGGTCTGTTTTGAAACAATAGAAATTTTGTTTGCTTTCTTTTTTACCGTAAGCAGACTATAAATTTCATAACCTTCTTTTTTGGTTACGCCAACGACATTTAAGTCGGTTATTTTTATGAATTTAGATAAAGTGGCTATCATTCTTAATAAATAACGGTTGGTTTAATAAAAATGTGGAGCTTCGAATCGCTTTTTCCTTTTTTCCTGCTGCTAAAGAACCATTTGATAATTGGAATTCTAGAAATTACAGGCGTTCCCGTTCCAGAATTTTCTTTCTTCAATTCGTCAAGACCTCCCAATAAAATCATTTCGCTGTTTTTTACTCTTACCAGAGATTCAAATTTTTGTGTTGCTTTTCCTGGAGGAGCATCTTCGCCGACTCTGGCTAAGAATGAGCTTTTTTCTACAGCAATTGTCAAAGTAACGTTTTCGTCTGTAGAAACGTAAGGTTTTATAGAAACGCTAAGATTTGCGTCTGTAGATTTCCAAGTTCCAGAATTTAGAATATCATTTCCGATATTGTTATTAATCAATCGGTTATTCTGCTCAAAATAGTAGCTTGTTTCTCCAATAGATAATTTTGCTTCATGACCGCTGATAGTAGCAATTTTAGGCGTTGACTCTATTTTTAAGGCCGAATTGTTTTCAAGCAATTTTAAATTTAAGTAGAATGACTCTGTTACCTTACCCAATTTGAAAAGTCCAAAACCATTGAAAGCATCTATTAGACTGTTTACAGATGAACCGTTTAATGTCACATCTGAATTTGGAAAAAGAGCCCCGCCGGTCGAAACTTTATTTATTTTATCAAGACCCGCTTTCATTCCGGTTTGAATATCATAAGCCTTATTGTATTGGACAATAATGACTTCAATCTGAACCATCGGTACTACTTTGTCAATCTGTTTAATATAAACTTTTAATTCCTCAAGTATAGATCTGGAACCAGAAACGATTAATCCGTTTAATTCTATGAATTCTTTAATTTCAAGCTTTTCAGAAAAAACTTTAGGAAGTGTGTTGATTACAGATTCGATCGATCTGTTTTCAAGCTGGATCATTTCAGTGATTCTTAAACCTTCAGTAGCTTCTTCACCTATAAGATAGATGTCGCCCTGTTTCTTGAAAGTGTATTTTTTTCCTTTGAAAATATGAGCCAGCAAATCATCAAAAGTCAGATTATCGGCAGATAACGTTGTTTTTTCATTTTCAGGTTTATTGTACAGAAAATAATTGATATGAAGTTTTTCTGCAGCTTCGGTCAATAAATCAGATGCATCGGCAATGTAGGCGCTAATCTGCAGAAAACCATTTTTGTTAATGTTTACCTCATAATATCCAGGCACGCCAATACTTGCTTTTGGCTGTTTCGCTTTTGCAGTTGTAGTTAAAGTAGAATTTTGAGCTGTGCTTTTTTGCAGAAAATATATGCCGTTATCATCTTTTGTTGCACTTAAATCATTTGATTTGGCCATCATTTCAATAACCTGATCAAACGGACGGTTTAAGACATAAGAAGAAACTCTCATGCTTTTAATGTCTTGTGCTAAGATGAGGTTTTTTCCAGATTTATCTATTATAGCTTTTGCAACAGCAGATAAAGTATCATTTTCAAGTTTCACTGACAGGAAATCATTCTGCGGGTTATAAGTGACGTCAATAACTTTTGGCTGTTTTTTCTGTACAACAGCAACAATTTTTCTCTTTTTAAAGACAATAATATTGCTCATAAAAGAAACATCGATATCATATTTTTGGGCAAGGTGAATGAAAACATCTTTTACCGTTACGTCAAAAAAGTTGTTTGCAACTGGCTGATTCAGTTCGGTATCCACATCGACATTTAGTTGATGCTCTTCTGCTATTGAAGCAATAAAGTCATGAAGAGTAAGTCCAGAAACATCAATCTTAATGGTTTCATTTAATCCTTTTTTTTGTACTGAAAACTCATCAAATTTTCTGCCCAGCTCAACAATATCCTGCTGAGCGAAAATTATATTTGAAAAAAATAACGCAGCTAGTGCGAAAACTATCTGTTTAAGCATTTTTTATATGTTTATTAAAATTGAATATATTTCTTCTAGAGATGTTTCTCCCGAGGCTAGGATTTCAAATGCTTTTTCAGGCAGTGATTTATAATTGTCATCATTACTATACAGTTTTGTAATTGTATTATTTTTAATAGATTCAGCAATCATATGATCTATATTTAAGATTTCATAAATTGCGGTTCTTCCTTTATATCCCGTATGAAAGCATTTGTTGCAGCCCACAGGTTTGTAATACGACTTAATTTGATACGGAAATCTGAAATTAAGCGGGAAATCTTTAGGATCGCTTGCAGTTTCTTTTTTACAGCTGTCGCAAAGTTTTCTAACCAGTCTTTGCGCAACAGATAAGTTTAAGGTTTCGGCAATTAAATAAGAAGGGACGCCCATGTCAATCAGCCTCGAGATAGTCCCAATAGCCGAGTTGGTATGGATCGTTGACAGAACCAAATGTCCAGTTAAAGACGCTCGAATTGCCATTAAAGCGGTTTCAGAATCACGAATCTCACCCAGCATAATCACATCAGGATCCTGACGCAAAAATGATTTTAGGGCAGAGGCAAACGTTAAACCAATATCTTCTTTAAGCTGTACTTGATTAATTCCTTTAAGCGTATATTCGATAGGGTCTTCAACCGTTACGATATTTCTTCTGCTGTCATTCAATAACCTTAAAGTGGCATAAAGCGTGGTTGTTTTTCCAGAACCGGTCGGACCGCTTATCAGGATAATCCCGTTTGGTTTTTTAACAGCTTCCAGATATTTTTCCAATTCTTCTTTCTGTAAACCTAGTGTGCTCAAATCAATATTTGAAGCATCTTGGCCCAGAAGACGCATTACGATTTTTTCTCCAAATAGAGTAGGCAGAATCGAAACCCTGATGTCAAAAGAATCATTGGTGATTCGTCCGTCTTGCGGAAGCCTTTTTTCGGTAATATTCAGTTTGGCTTTAATCTTAACTTTATTGACCAATTCCAAATAATTTTCCTGTTCGATCTTATAGCGTTCAATTAGCTGTCCGTCAATTCTGAAACGAATTCGCGATGAGTTTTCATAAACTTCAAAATGAATATCACTGCATTTTAAGGATTTAGCTTCAGCCAATAAATTTTCCAGAAAATCGCCTTTATCAACATTCAATGATTTGTTTGATAGCTGTGCTCGCTCTTTTCTGTAATAAATAGATAATGCTTTCTCAATTTCTGCAGATTCTGCAGAATGGAAAACGATATTTTTCCCTAAAAACAGCTCTAATTCCTCTTTTGCATCTTCTTTATTGCTGGAATGATCAACATAGACTTCTATGGTGTTTTCGTGAACTGATTTCGGAATAATGCGATATTGATTAGCCAAATCATTAGACACAACATGCTGAATTTCTGGATATATTTCGATATTTTGTATCATTAGAATAAGGTTAGTTTTTGAAAGGTTAGAAAATAGTCTTTCATTAAAACAATGAATAAAAATAAAGCCGAAAATCCTGCGAGCGGAACCGTATTTTCCTTAATAAATCTTTTGAGGCCAAATTGCATTATGATGGCAAAAACAAGAGATAAAATGAAAAATAGAATATAGTTTTTCAATAAAAATAATGGACTGATTGCTACATAAAATAGCAAATCTCCCAATCCGAAATAATGAAGGAAAGGGTTAAGAAACTTCTTGGATTTCAGACTCATGTATAGGGTAAGAAATCCCAAAGTAATTAGGAAAAAAACAGTGTTATAAAGCACTATTTCAGTTAGCTGGTACTTTTTTATCGGAATTAAAAAGAAAGAAATAGCGAAAACTGCAAGCGGTAGAGCGACATGTATTTTGCGAAATTTCCAATCCTGAATAAAAACCAATAATAAGCAGAACAGCAAAATTATCAGGGCTGGTTTCAATTTATTCTTTTGTTACTTCGGTTAATACTTTTTTACTGTCAATTTCCCAAGTATTGAAACTGCCATCGCCATCTAGATCTGAAGTGGCAGTTGCTCTTGCTAAGAATGAATCGTTTGTGGCATCGATAATTTCGATTCTGTAAACAGCCTGTCCGCCTTCGTCTACCGTTTTTTCCTGTTCGAAACCAATTTCTTCTAGATTTCCAGAATATTTTGAATGCCTGTAGAAATAGCTTTTTTCCAGGCCATAAACCTGATTAAGCATAGCTTGTGCCTCAATGGCTTTTGCCTGTCCGATTACCGAAGTCTGGTTTGGCAAAACCATCAACAGCAATATGCCGATGATGCATAGCACAATTAAAATTTCGGTTAATGAATAAGCTTTAACGTATAATTTTTGATAAGATTTGTGGTATTTTTTAATGCGCTCTAACATTTTGTTTTTTATTAAGTTGTATTTATTGGGAGGGTTAAATTATCTGCTGAATTTTTATGATGCTTATTTGTTAATTATTTTACTTAAGTCGAACATTGGAGCATACATCGAGACCATTATTACGCCTACAATGGCGCCGATTACTATAATAATCATAGGTTCGAGTATGACGCCAATCATTTTGGTCTGATGGCTGATTTCTTCATTATATTGTTCAGTAAGCCGTTCAAACATGGTTTCAAGCTGATTGACCTGTTCAGCAACTTCGACCATTGAAACCATTTTATTTTCAAAAACATGATGCTTTTTTAAGCTTTCGTTTAAAGAAGCTCCTCGGGTAATGTCTTCCTTAATTTGCTGAATCGCAATTTCGATAGGGTAGAAGCTGATCATTTTTCCAGTTAGGGTCAAAGAATTAATTAAAGTTGTCTTGGATGTAATCAGCAAATTCATGGCCTGACAAAAACGAGAGATGTATATTTTACGGATTAAATTTCCAAAATAAGGGATCTTTAAAACCATTGCTGTGGTAAACGCTCTATAGCTATCTTTGCTTTTTAATAGAAAGTGTACAACTGTTAATCCAACAATAAAAGCCATCACAAACGAAAATATCATTCCCGAATGATTGGATATTTTCAGAATGATCTGAGTGCTTTTTGGGAGTTCGCTTCCAAATTGTTTAAAAACTGAACTAAACATCGGAACTACTTTGTTCAACATAAAATAGAGAACCAGAATAGTAACCAGCATTACAATTGTCGGGTAAGTCATTACCGAAACAATCTGTCTTTTCATTTGGATTTTTCGGTTAAAATATTTCTGAAGTTCGCCTAAAACTTCTTCCAGTTTTCGGGTTTCTTCTCCGATTTGGATGCTGTAATATTCGTAAGCAGAAAACTGATCGGTTTCGCGCATCGATTCATAAATGCTTTTTCCCTCAATTACTTTTTCTTTAATCCCTATTATGAGTTCTTTTTCAAATTTATTTTCAGATTGATTGCTTAGAATTTCTAGAGCTTTCTTGAAATCAACGCCAGATCTCAAAAGCATGCCCAGCTCTCTGTAGAAAATTTCTTTTTTCTTATCAGAGAGTTTTTTTGAGAACTGAATAGAACCAGTTTCAATCCTGAAATCTTTCTTCTCGGCTTTCGGTGCTTTATATGTAGATAAATCGAAACTCATTAGTTTTTAATCTTTTGCAATAGTTCGTTGGGATATACTCTTTTATAAAATCGTAAATCCAATTCTTTTTCGTTTGATTCTATATTTAGTTTAATTTTTTGATAAACAAATTGTTCCGATTTGCTTTTGACTGTATCCAAAACCATCGTCTTTAATTTGATCTGAAAAGTGTCAACAAACGTTTCGCTGTTTCTTAAAATCACATCATCAAAAAACTGATATGAAACTCTTTCTCCGGAATAACCGTTAAAATAAATTTCATTTTCTGAAGCTGTCATTTTTTCTTTTTCAAAAATATCTTTGTTTAAACTGTATGTTAATCGGTTCAAATCGTTTACCAGCTGATTCTGGTTTTTAAAATCTAACATCCTACCGCTTACAATAGAAAAAATGACAAACAGAATGCCCATAATAATAGCCGTAACAGCCATGCCTACAATTGCCTCTATAATAGAAAAAGCAGGTGCGGAATAATATGTATTACGGGTTCTGAACATAAAAGCTTTTTTCAAATTTAAATTGCGTACTGTCTTTATACTGCACTGAAATTTTTTTCAGATTTTCGTTAACCGCTTCTTCTTCAATCAATAAATTTTCATTTTCATCATTTGATATAGAATCACTTTTTATCTGCGATAAATAAAAAAGTTCGTTTACTTTATTTTGAGTGCTGTAAAATTTAGCCGATGTCTTTGGCGTATAAACCGAAGCAAAAATCATAACAGCAAAATAGAGACATATCGAAATAATGGTTAATGCAATAACCGATTCCAGCAAAGAATTTGCCTTTACTTTACAACACTTTTTTAATGACTCCATAATTTGTTGTTTTGGTATTGAATAAAGGAACTGAAATGTAATAGTTTGGACGTTTTGCTGTATTAATTTCAATATTGCTGATCATGTTTTCGTATGATGACGAAACTGTTTTTAGAAAAAAACGGTTGGTATAAACAGAGCCGTATACGTTGCTTTTAAGCATTAATTTTCCTGTACAATACAAATCGCCAAAAAGAAGGCCTTCTTCATCTATTTCTATCGCATTTTTTTCAATCAAGTCATCGGTGTTTCCAAATAGAACCACAGCTCCATTTACATGGCATCCTTTTTTTATTTTTATTTTTGATTCTTCACCGCTTTCATTATAGACGCAAACAACGGACGGATAATTTAAAATTACTTTTTCTTCAAGTTCAATTCCTTTATAAGCAAATGCCTGAACAGTTCCTTTAAAACCTTCTTCAAAAGTGATTTTTGGAGCTATTAAAATAACATCTTCCAAAACCGTATTTTTTTTCACTCGTATAGAGTCTTCAGACCTCAATACAAAATTTCCTTTGAATATGATATTGCCTAAATTGGAGTTAACTAAAATCTCTTTCGTGTTGCCAAAAAATGAATTGTAATAAAGAGAATCTTTGGTTTTTTCTATAGCTGTTAGTTTTACTCTTTCAGCTTTAATTCCTTGAAAAATCTTTTTAAAATCAGGATTTATTTCAGGCAACTGTGGTTCAGAAACAGTATTTTTTCCCTCTGCTGTCAGCTTGTTTAAATCATTGTTTATATAAGAAGTTTCAATGAACGTGCTTGGCAATAAATTATTCCCGACTAGTTTTACCTTTCCAGAATAGAATAAAGATTTAGATAAATTGGTGAGGTAAATAGCATTTTTATTTTTGTTTCGCGCACCCACAAAATGAGCTGATACAACAGTGTCATTAGAAATGTACGATTTTGCTAAAACAAGGGACAAAAGACCATATTGCTTTGTTTCGTATGCTCCTTCTATTCCAGATTTTTCATCTTTTTCAATTTCTGCGGGCTGCGTTCTATTTCCCAAAGCAAAGTTTAAAACAGACTGGTTCTGAATATACAATTCCTCCTGCAGATTATAATATAGGTTGAGCTGGCTGTACAAGTTTGAAAAGTACAGCAACGCTCCGCAAATTATAGAAACAATTAAGCAGATGTAAATGGCATATAGCAGACTGTGAGCTTTAACCATTACTTTGGCGCTTTATCTTTCTTTTTGAAAATGTTCTTAAAGAAGCTTTCTAATTTTGAATCTTTTTTAGGTTCATTTTTGGCCTTTTCCTTCGCCGCTTTTCTTGCTTCTTTATCTGCTTCTCTTTTTGCTTTTTTATCGGCTGCAGCTATTTCTCTTTCTTTTTTCTCTTTTTCTTTTGCCTGCGCTTTTTCTTCTTTTGTTTTTGCCTTGTAAGACTTTAATTTTAAGGCGTCTGAAGTAGCCTCTTGTTCTTTTTGAGAGTCTATAGCATTTTCAGCTTTAATATTTTCCTGTTTGATTCTATATTGTTCAGATTTGCTGATTATTTCTTTCTTCTTAACAATTACACCATTTTTATAGGTAATAATTTCTTCGCTGTCAGCATTTTTCCATTTTCCATTTTTAAGGTTTGAACAGAATTTTCCGCTTTCAACCAATTTTCCACTTTCATCATATCTGAAATATTTACCTGAGCGTAAACCATTGCTATAGTGTAGGGTTGTGGCCAAAACTCCGTTTTGGTGCCATGTTTTCCATTCGCCAACACGAAGTCCGTTTTTAAACTGGCCTTGTTCTGCCAACTGATTGCTGTGGTACATTTTGATAAACTTATCATTCAGAAGTTCACCTGCAATGCCGCCTTGCGCTTCATGAATAAGTCCGCCTTTGAACCAGAAATATGTTTTTGAAGTTTTCGGATTGACTTTTTTATCTGTAGTGTAAAACTCGTATCTGAAATTTTTATCGGAGATTCTTTTAATCGTGTACGGATCTCCAAAAGAAACCAATACAAAAGAAAGAAGTATAAGAAAATAACGTGGTATTGATTGTGTTTTCAAGGGGCTGGTTTTATTTTTTTATTTGGTCAATAGCTTTGTTTTTTATTTTGGAAAATTTTGTCATTGGCAGGATTAATTATCATTAAAACAGAAAAGTTCTTATTTACAATATTCTGTATCAGTTTTTTCATCTCAAACCTATCTTAAAAAACAAATGTATTTTTTCTTTTCTGTACTTTTTTACGGTTTTCCACATTTGAGAAAGTTTTTTCGCTTTTTTTATAAAATATGATTCAATTGTTTTTGTAATGTATTTGTTGTTAGTTGTTTATGATTTATTTGGAAGAGGTTTGATTTTGTTGGTTTATTTTTTTTCTAATTTTAAAGAATTAATTTGTAGGTTTGAGATGATAAAATTGTAAAGAATGAGGTAAGAAAAACTTCCTTTTTCTGAGTTAGAAATGTTCTTTGTGTTTTGACGTAATAAAGCCTTTGAAAAGTATTTTTAAGTAATTAAAAATAAGCAGAAATTGCCTTAAACTGCATTTTTTGTAATTGTTTCTAACCGCTGAAAGATTTGTTTTTGCTGGCTTAAATGAGTTTTAGATTACTATCCTTTCGGAATGCTAGTCCCATCTAAACACGGAAGCTCGGATTCTTATAGATATGGGTTTAATGGAAAAGAAATGGATAATGAAATTAAAGGGGAAGGGAATAGTTATGATTATGGGATGAGAACGTATGATCCAAGAATTGGTAGATTTTTTAGTGTTGATCCACTTACAGATACTTTCCCTTGGTACACTCCATATCAATTTGCTGGGAACTCTCCTATTGCAGCAATAGATTTAGATGGTGAAGAACCAAAAATTGTAATTACTTCAGAGATTACAGGGACAACCAAGATGCATGTCTATGGAGCTGGTAATCTAGATGAAATTATAGTTAAAACTTATAAAGCAATAGTACAATATACTGATGCAAAAGGAAAAACTACTGAAATAGGAACATTTAATATTACCCGAGATGGATGGTTTTCAATGGGATCTGATTCTAAAGGAAATGCTTTACTTTACAACAGATCGAGCGATCCCGCAGATAATAAAAAACATTACATTCAAGAGATTAAAAAAGAATACTATTCAGCAGAACCTGCATTTCAAATTAGCCCAATCTATTCGCCTATATATTCTACCTATAATAAAAATTATTTTATTGATGGTATAGCTGACGCGCCCTTACCTAGTGAAGTAATAAGAGATAATAACGAATCAAAGGGGGCTCAAATACATATTGCAGGCTTCTATATTGATAAGTATGGAAAAGAAAAACTTGCAGGTACTTATGGCTGTTTTGGTATCGTAGATCCAAGTCAAGTTTCCCCAAAGGAAGGATTACGCCAAGAAGCATCAAATAATGAAATGAAAAGATTTAGTGAGTCTGTAGAAAAGGCACAATCAATGCAAATAAAAGAACATAAGAAAAAAGCTGATATCGAAGTAGATATCAAACCGCGTAGTAAAGATGTAGTTAAACATGTTCGGACAAATAAAAGACTAGTAAAAGGATAAATATGAGAAAACTTAAAAATCTGGCTTTGTTATTTTTAATTTTAGGGTGTGCTAAACAGGAATCTAAAAAGAATCAACAAGCAAAAAATGAAGATTTCTGGGATATTAGGGTAAACTTTTTAAAAACGGTTAATCATCCATTTTTTTTATCCAATATCGATATTAAAACAATTACACCAGAAAATATGATGTTTTTTGATGATCGTTTTATGTATGAAAATGGTGAAGGAAAAACTGTAAAGTTAAGCAAGTATGAAGTAAAACTTACAAGCAACAGAATTAAGTGCTGTTTTACATCAGGATATACAGATTTATTACAAGTGGTTACAACAAATAGCAATTTAAAAATATCTTTTAAAAACAAATCACTAATCAAATTTATTGGATACAAAATTTATAATAAGGAAATGGAGTGTTACTTTAAAATATCTTCTTTAAATGATTTTGTTTATTTGACGATTCAAAAAAATGCTTTAAATGAAAAATATAATTTTGTTATTAGTGATTATTTAAAAGTTAACAAAAAACTGTATTAAGATCACTGCTTAATAATTGTACTGTCATTGTTACTATAATTCTCAAAAGTGTGAATACAAAAAATTAATCTACTTAAAATTAAAACCTCGCAGAAGTGCGAGGTTTTTTTATTATAAAGTCTAGAACAAACTAGAATAATGTTTTTTATTTAATAACTCTCCAATTTACTATGTACTTTTTCAATCTCCTTGTCCATATAGGCCTGCGCATAATGAACATATCGATTAAACGAAGTGCTAGCATGACTATGACCGCTTATTTTACGTACTAAATGTTCTGGCATTCCTAGAATTAATAAAGTAGTGATTGCGGTTCTACGCATCATGTGAGAACTCATTTTATCACAAAAGCGGTTTTTTGATGTGTCTGTTTTCTTTGTGATTTTTTGAGTTTTACCCTGTTTTTCTCTTGAAACTTCAATAGGAGTTGTAAACCCAGCTAACTCACCAATATGCTTTAAGCTTTTGTTGAAATTAAACAAACTAATACTTCCAAAAAGAGGAGTCTTGTTATTTAAGGATGTATAACGTTGAAAGATTGTTATTGCATAAGCAGAAAGTTTAATAAAACTAAAGGTTTTGGTTTTCTTTGATTTTAGTTTCAAATACCATTCACCATCAATTTTTTCGAAGTTTTTATTGGTCAACAGAAAAATATCAGAATAACGCAACCCAGTAGAGCACCCAAATACAAAAATATCTTTTATACGTCTGTAACTTGGTATAAGGCTCTTCTCAAATTCTTTGTCATGAATTAAAAATTTAAGCTGATCTGGAGATAAGACAAAGATTTCAATTTCTTCTTTTCTAACATAAAACAAACGCTGAAAATCACCTGTGTTTAAATCTTTATCATTCTTTAGATAATTAAAAAAAACACGAATAACTTTTATATTAGCTCCAACATAATTATCATGACAACCTTTTTTATACAAAAACTCTGTAAACTTTTGATAAAATTTTTTCCAATAGCTTTTCTCAGATGTAAACTCTCGCTTATCCAATTTTGAAGCATCACAAACTCGTAATTCAAATTTGGTTTCACTTGAAAACTGAATCAAGTTATTTAATACATATTTATAGTTTTGTATTGAATCTGATTTTATTCTTTCTCCATTTTTTTTTAATCGTTTACCGGTTTCGGTTTCTTTTATGAATTGTTTAAATAGAGGTATGATTGCAATAGATTTTTTCATAGAATGTTTTTAATTTATGTATTTGCAATATAATAAAAGAGATAAAAAAATATATTTCTTATTAAAATACTATTTACAACTACTTATTAAAAGAAGAAAGATGGTGAATTGATAAGTAAAGAAATTGACATCTATAATTAAAAAACTGCAACTAGAAAATGAATTCTGGTTGCAGTTTTTTTTTGCTTTTATAGATAAGCAGGTGTTGATTAACTCTGCGGGCACAGATTACAAATCTGCGCTATCGTTGTGTTGAGATATCCAAGACATCGGGTTGCAGTTGTTTTGTTTTATAGAATAGCTGTATGACTTTACTTTGCGGGTACAGATTGCAAAACTGCGCTATCGCTGTGTGGATATATCCGAGACATCGGGAATAGCTTTGCGGCTTTACTTTGCGGGCACTGATTGCAAATCTGCGCTATCGTTGTGTGGATATATCAAAGACATGGGGATTTCTCCGTGTATTCATGCGCGAACACTTGCGCCTGCTTTGGGAAAAACTATTCGTTATTTAGCCCAAACAGGTTTTTTTTGCCATCCATCATAAGGAGCAACTCTAACGCTATCAGGAACAGGATTTTCTAATATTATTCCAGATTTAGATAAAAAATCACCTTCAAGATAAACCACAAGAAATCTGCTGTTTTTTCTTAATCTTTTAATCGCTTCATAACTTGCATTAGAATACTCTTCATATTTTTGGCCTTTTACTTCATAAGTAAAATAAATATTATATGCTCCACCTTTTTTAGCACTCCAATCAATTACAGTTCCTATTGTAAATTTCCCTTGTTTCTGTACTTTTGGCAGTAGAACAAAATATCTATAACAAAGTATAAGAATAATACTTGTTAAAAAAAGAAATAATATAACCTTCGATAAACTGATTTTCTTCTTTTCCATAATTAAAATGATTAATCTCCACTATTTTGTATTTTATTTGCCGTTACCTGTGAATCCGCCTCAACTGTAGCATCAACAGCAATTTGACCTATAGTCTTTGCACTACCTTCTTCTAAGTTACTAACTGGAATTTTGGTTTTAATAGCTCCGAATGTTAAATCAGTGGCCATTCCGATTCTAAAAGAACTTTCACTACTAATAGAAAAAATTGGACTTGTTGGGTTAGGATCAAACATCGATTTTAAACTTAAATTAGATGAATTTCCAATTGTACTTCCAACAATTGGAGTAAAGAAAGTATCGCCTGCAACTTTTATTAAATTTACATCACGACTTATTAATGATTGTGTAGTCACACTTATTGTAGCCTTAGTAAGCATAACCTGACTTGCAGACATTGTTCCTGATGCTCCAATTTCAAATATTCCTACCGAGGGAGCAATAACAGGAGCTGCAGCTACAGCAGCAGTTCCTACCGCAACATTTTTAACTGTTTCTCTAAATTGTTTACTTCGATAATCATTTGACTGTATAATATCTTTTGCGGCTTTCTTAAATGTTCTTACAAAACTTTCGCCTGAATTTAGTTCTTTAATTATAATCCCAGCTTTTTTCATTTTCAATGCAGAATCATCGCCTGTAAAAATAGCAGTCACCATACCATCTCTACCATATATATTAAATTGATTTTGCGATTTAGTTCCAGACCACGTACCAATATTGCGTTGTGTAGAAGACATCTGCTTTATTGCTTCATATTTACCTCCAGAGTTCTTAAATACTCTATATACATTTACATTCAAATGCTCAGCGCCTTCAAGCTCAATAGCGTCTAAAACTCTATTTTCACTGAATGCATAAGAAGAATTCCATGGATATTCATCTTCTTTTGGATCAGTAGCAAAAAACCTACCAATCCTAGGATCATGCATCCTGAAAGTGTAGTTAAGCGAATTCCCTTCGCCCTTAATCTCATCATCCTTCTCCTGTCCTTGGAATCCATAACGATACGAATCCGAGCTTCCATGTTTAGACGGCACCAGCATTCCGAAAGGATAGTAATCTGAGTAGCTCGTTACATCTGCTGTAAAATAATCTCCATCGAAAATACTTCTGTCTGTAATTACCGTAAGAACGTTACCTAAATGGTTCGATAATTCGTATTGTTTATCACCTACAAAACGGGAAGCAGTGATAGGTTGTCTAGCAACAGCTTCTTTACCTTCTCCTTGTGCAAGACCTTCGCAGACATCGCCAATGCCATTGTTATTGTTATCTGTCTGGTCGGTATTTGGTGTTGTTCTGCAGTTGTCGCAAACATCACCAACACCATCACCATCTGTATCTTTCTGGTCAAAGTTAGCTTTATTTTTGCAATTATCGCATACATCGCCTACACCGTCGCCATCAGAGTCTGCTTGGTCGGTATTTGCAGTAGTACGACAATTATCGCATACGTTTCCAACGCCATCATTATCATCATCTTCCTGACCAGGATTGAATGTGTAAGGACAGTTGTCCTGCGTATCTTTTACACCATCGCCGTCTATATCTCCTTCTTTGGATCCGCAGAAAGTTTGTTTGTATCCTACATTTAACGTCATAGGTTGTCCTCCTGTAGAAGATAAGGCAGTTGTACCAATACCTTCATCAAAATTATAGATGTTAGTTTTAATGTCTTCTTTTTCTTGACCATTATCAATAGCATATGTAAAATCACACATTTCTGAAAGCAATGCGTCATATTTTACTACAGCTTGTTTGTCTGAAGATTTTCCAGGATAATAATTAACAGTTGTAGCTCCTAATGAATTTTTTGGCAGATCAATAGCAAGTTCAGGAGAATTAATATCTTTTCCTATTACTTCGCTGTCATCTTCCCCATTTAATTCTGTAGTTAAAGTGCCTATCAATGTATATGTATTACCATTTATTGTTGCTTTTACAGTATAATCGTTTGCGCCTCCTTGAGAAACAACGACTGCAAGATCCCATTCGTTTTGCGGGATAGGAGCAGAATTAATTTTATAAGTTACTGTTTTCTTAAAGTTTCTATAAGAAAATTTAGTCTTTTTATCCCATTTTTTTACAATTGTATATTTATTATGATCTCTGTAATATTTTACCAAAGAAACTACTGGAAGATATCCATTTCCTGATTTTTCAACAGATAAAAATACAGAACTTAAATAAGAAAAGGATCCATCTGCTGGCCATGAGCCGCCTTCTTTCATAGTACCATGAAATGCGGCAATTAGTTTGTTGTCAGTATTTAAAGTATCAATCTTTAAATGTGTGCCAATTGATATCTTTTGTGTTTTTTGTCCTGAATTATTAAATAAATTTAACGAGTTTTCAGCTGTTTCTGCCCACGTTGCGCTGTTACTTGCAGAAGCAAAATTTAAACCTGCCGTAATAGGGGGAACGGTTGCGTCCAAGGCAGTAGTTTGTACCAAGCTTACAGATTCTGCACTTACCATTTTACTGCTCATCGCTGCCATTCTTAATTGTTGCTGAGCAGTTTCTTGGCTAATTTGAATTCTGTGTTTTTCAGCTCCAAGTCGGCTACTTCCATAGATATCTTGTTCAACAAGGAAATATGTCGTTTGACTTCCTTCTTTGATCATCTCGTAAGTACTTAACACATTGCCTTGTGCGTCGCGCAGGTAATATGTTGTCGTTGTTTTAGAAGCTGTTGCAACAGTTTTAGCAATTCTATTGCCCAAACCATCGTATTCAAAACTGATAACGGTTCCGTTATTTTTTGTAACCGATTTTACTTTACCATCTACACGCCAGTCAATTTGGATTCCTTCTTGTTTGTCTTCTGTCAGCTGACCGATATTGTCATAAAGATAATTCTCATCTTCGGTCTGGTTATCTATATCTAGAGAAGTATCATTAGCTGCTCCATTTGTAAAGACATCATTTGCGATAGCATCATTTACATGCTTTAATCGGTTTGTGCCTGAGTAATAATTATAAGTCAACTGATCCATCGGTGTAATCACGCCGTTTTTAGGAGCAGAATTGAACATCGTTTTCAAATTACCGTTTTTATCATAACTATACTGAGAAGCATAGCTATTAGAAGCTGTATTTCCAAGAATAGACTTAGAAGTCATTTCTTTGATTCTGTTAAGCTGATCGTAACTATAGAAATTAAATTGAGTTGGGATAATATTTTGGTTATGGTCTGTCAATGACGTTACCATTTCTTTAATATTTCCGTTATACAAATTGTTATCTGTTCTTGCTAGATTTTGTTCTTTACTATAGCTGAAAATAGCGTTGTCTCTGCTTCCAGAACGAGATTTATAATCACCATTATAGTAATTTAAAGCAAAACCGAAAGCATCTTGTGCTACATTTAAGCCATCTTTTCCGGCATCATAATCTTTCCCGATTCTTTCTGAATTGACGCCTTTCAACCAGCCTTGAAGCGTGTAGATGTAATCCAGACCCTGAACTTGTTTATCTCCAAGATCTATACGGGCAAGCGGTCCGTGATCGTAGTATAGATAGTTGGCTTCTTTTTCCCAGATAATGTTGTCTTTACTGGTATAAACCTGTTGGATTCTGTTATCAGCATCGTATTGGTAGCGGTGAATAAACTGTTCGTTAGCATCATTTGGCTGATAGGTTACTTTATTTACGTTTCCGCTAATTAAGTCATAATCGTAAACTATTTTCTTTCTTGCCACACCCATTCTTTTAAGTGCAGCATTATTGTTATTGTGAATTAACTCTTTAACGTTTCCATGAACGTCATAATCGTAGAAAATACCATTGGTATAAGTATCCAAAGCAGATTGGCTGGTAAAGGTATCGAAATACAATACCGCTGTTACTCTCTTATGATTATTGTCTGATCCGTAAGAAGTAAACCAGCTTTCTGTATCTTTTACAGGACGATCATATATTGTTTTGGTTACTTGTTCTGTATTGTCGGCAATGTTGTATGGGTAATTAATTGTTGCTTTTACAGCATCAGTAGAAACCAGATTGTTGTTTGCATCAACCAATCTTCCATTTTCATTGATAGATAAAACGGTATCTGTTTTTGTTTTTAACTGACCTGCTTCAGTAATTCTTCCCAAGAAATCATAACGGGTATAACTAAATTGTGAGTTTCCAGTCTGATTGCTGTTCTGGCTTGCTATAATTCGACCTAATTCATCGTAAGCAAAACGTGTTTCACCACCATCTGGAGTTTTTTGCCACACCAGCTGATTCAATGAATTGTAACGATACTGGGTCTGAAGCGTATTTGAAGGTGCGACCTTTTGTCCATTCACATCTGCAGTATCTTCTTTCAGAACGTTGTTTTTACGTATATCATTAATGGTTTCATTTGAAGCTGGAGAAACACGTTGCACGCCCTGCGGAGGAACGGTTTGAACTAAATTTCCAGCTTGGTCATAATAGTACAAAGTATATTGATACTCTTTATCGACAGCCGTTTTGGTTAAAGTTTCATTTAAGCCTTCAAAAGCCGCTTTAAGATATTTCTGTTTAAAAGCTTCTTTTTTCTCTTCATAGAAAGAATTAGAAATCTGTTGGATATTGATATCGTTTATTGCTTTTTTATAGATTTCACAAGGTGTTTTAGTTCCTGGATCTGCTGGAAGTTCTAGACTAAACGATGGAGTTAGAGTCGCTGGTGCACAAATTTTATTTGTTGTAACGTATGCATTTGCAAAATCGTTCCAGTTTTTAGTTTCTCCTGCTGGATTTGTAGTTTGTGTTTGTATATAAGCATAATATGCATTTATTACAGCGGCAGTTTCAGTATTTCCATATTTAAGATTAGTGCTTCCAAATTCTGCAATAGTTAAAAACATTGCATCTTCTGGGGTCTTAACATTGAATTTAACTAAATAATCTACATACTCTTTACTGATATAACCATAGTTAGCCTCACAGAAGAAAACTCCATTGTCTTTTAGTTTTGCAGGAAGCTGATATGTTGGCATCTGAGCATTCATACGAGTTTTGAATTCCTGCCATTTGTCTCCGCAAACTACTGGGGTAACTGTTGGAGGAACGCAGATGTCATTACAAATTGGAGAACCTACTTGTAATGTAAAAGCAGATTTTGCGAGTGAAGTTTTTCTTTGAACTAAAGAATTTAATCCATAATCTTCATTTAGAAACATACACACGGATTCAGATGTTCCCCCGCCTGACGAATAAAAAATAGAATTTTTTATCGTTAAATTTGGAACAGTAACAATTTGATCATTACTGTCCGTAAAAATTATTGTAGCCTTATTATCATCAGTAATATCAATTGAATTAATAGATTTAATTATTAAAGAGCTTGGGTAATTAAAATATGTAATTGCATCAATTTGATTATTACTATTATAAAAATAAATAGCAATTTGACCATACTCTTTATCGAAGAGAAATTTTGAAAATTCCACAGGTCTGTTAATTCCATTTGGAAAACGTGTCTCTAAATAATATTGTCTAGCTGCCTGAAAATGTTGTATCAAATTTGACTGTGAAATAAATTGATTTAAAGCCGGATAATCGGATAAATTTTTTGTTCCCGAGTTAATATTTAAGTTTGCTGATAAAAGTTCGTTACCAGCATTTTTAAAACCATTTTCATAAAGCTCTTCTTGGTAATTGTATCCATAACAAGTATTGATTTTAGCATTTTCAACGGGATAATCATTATTTAAGAATTGACAGAAACTAGAAGCTGGGAAAAAATCAAAAGTGTAGTTTGCTGCAGAGTTTGAAAGCACACCTGTAGCAGTAATGTTTTGATTGTTTTTATCAATATAATTTACACGAACGGTTGAAGAACTATCATCTATTATATCAATGGAGTTAAAAGTGGCAATTTCATTTGCATTTGGGATAGAAAGCTTTATCCTGCCCTCAGGTATTTCATAGATTCCGCTATAAAATTTGAAATCAAGATATTCGGATTGAATCTCTAACCCCCAATAAATAAGATCAATTGGCAATGGTGTCTGACTTGAATCAGTATGATAATTTCGTAATGCCTGAAAATGTTCAATTAATTTTGAATTTGATCTAAAATGGCTTAGAATAGCATTATCATCAGTTCTATTGGAAGGATTATTGTTTAGTATTTCATTGAAGGCATTTTTTAAGTCTTCTTCATAATTTTCTTCTTCTTGAGCTTTATTCAAGCAAACGACCGTTCGTGTTCCTGGTGTAGGAATATTAGGATCCCCACAAAGATCCCCATAACCATCACCATCATAATCCCATTCTCCGCACGGTGCGCAGCATGCAAAGTATAACGGTTTATTGGATCCTGTACGAATTCCCCAAGTTGCTACTTCTGGAACACTTCCAGATCTTAAATGTTTTACATAAACAAGATCACTGTATGGAGAAGCAAAAACATCAATAATAGTACCTATAGTTAATCTTGCAGGTCTACTTGAACTAAATACTTTTCTACCATTAACAAATATTCCAAATACCCTTGCATCGTTACCTTGAGTATCCGAACCTGTTTCCTTAAAAGTCACGGTTTCATCTTGTATTCCAAAATAGGTACGTAGATAACCATTTTTAAAAACAGTATTGTTCGTTATATCGATATCTGTATTAAACAGTTGATTGGTTGACTGAAGGTTTAATACTAAATCTCTGAAAGCATTAATAAAAAGTTCTTTTTTATTACATTGTGAATCTTCAAAGGCAATAGTTTCGCCAATACCGATACCACCCGTAAAGTGACATTCTCCTACAGCTGCTTTTGTATATCCTTCAATAATAATTTCTTCTGGAGTGATACAAGTAGGAGCAGTGCCTTTGCGGACAACCGTTGCTAGAATTTTAAATTTAAATGTTTTGGTAGCGGCCTCATATGATTCGTAATGAATGTTTTTGAAACCCGCAATATCTTCCCATTTTGGAAGAGTTACACTTTCTCCACATGGATTTTTATAGTTAGAAATCCTCGTCATTTTTAATATTATAGGAGTTGCTATACTATTTGCACCAAGCATAAAGTCTATTTCTAAATCAGAATTTTGAGTTCCCGTTTTACGCCCTAAAATTCTTGGAGAATCAGAGGCAGTACTCAGATCAAATCCTGGATTAATTTGTGCATTAAATATACCTGCTGTTAAATACGGCATACTGTAAGTAGGAACATCTAATAATAAACCATTTAGCTGTATATTAGGGTCTACTAAACCTTTTAAGAAAGTCTCCATATCTAGAGCCAAAGGACATTTTCCTGTTTCTAGATATAGATTAGCGTTTGCTTTAGCATCTGCTACTGCCATTGCCGCTTCGTCTTCTAGACCTGAGTCGTAACTATAATCTGCTGGTATAAAACGCTTTTCTTTCCCATAAAAAAGTGGAGCCACTTCCTCGTAACAAATTGGCAACAAATCAGCTAAACCTGCTGGTATTACGGGCGTACTAGATTGGCTTACTGTAATTAAATTGGTAACTGCGTCAAAATTTTTGTCGCTAGTAGTATTGTATTTCTTCAACAATGTTTTGTAAGTCTCTGTATCTTGCTTGTTCCCAATACAGTCATTGTTTGCTCGCTTTTTATTGGCATAAATATGAGCAAAAACAGTTCTTGATTTTTCTTTTAAGGCAATATAATATCCTTTAAAATTAGACCATATTCTTTGTTTTAAATACGGATCAGGAAGATTTCTAATATCAGAAAGTAAATCTGAATTGTTTTTTGCTAAAATATTCTGATAAGCAGTAACAGGCGTTAAACCATTAGAATAAGCTGCAAAAAAATAAGCGGTCTGTAACATATTCATTTTAACTTTAGACCCTTGCGAGTTTGTAAAAGTTATACCGTCAAAATTGCTTTCCAGACCTTCTTTCATGATGTTTTTACGAACATCAAATTCTGCTTGAATTTCAATAGAATTGTCGAGTTTGGTATAAAAAGGGTCAATACTCGAATATGATCTGATAAGATTATCTATAATTCCTGCACTTGCAAAAATTGATTCGTTACGTTGCGGATTTTCTGTAGTATAATACTCTAAATCTCTTAGTTTGGCATCAAAAGCATCAGAGTTTTCACTGTTAATGCTGTTGTTGCATACAGCAGCATTATATTCATAATATCTATATTCTGGATGATACGGCAATAACGCTTTTGCCCAGCTTGACTGCCAAATTTTTAAGAAATCTGAAACATTATTTAGGTATTGAGGTGCAACTAGTTTATAGTTTTCATCATCGCTGTTCGGATCATCTTCTAGAGGAATAGTTCCCTTGTCTTCAATAGGCCTTAAACTAGGAGTGTAGGTTCCATCTTCATTTTTAATAACTGAAATTTTTGACAGGTCACCATTTTCATCTTTATATCCTCCAAATTGTGGGTACCTCCAATGCGCTTTTGTTCTATACTCTGTCTCATTTTGTCCAGTATTTGAATTTAAAACAGTAAAATAATTGTAACCGTTGTATAAAAGCTGGTTGTTTTCGTTGAAAACGCTTGCCGGATCCAGATCATTAGAAACTTCCGTTGCGTCAATTGTTTCCAAACCAGTAGTAGAGCCATATTGCCCACTTGGACTTACGTCTGCAAGAAGAATTTCTTCATTGATACTGCATAAATTAGCAGGCTGCTTACATAATTCTCGACAGCTCGTGATTAAAGATCGAAATTCTCTTTGGTAGTGAGCAGTATAAGCTGCTGTTTCCTCAGCCGTAAGGGCAATAGTTGGCATATTTGTAGCAACATAATTTGTTTGTGCCGTTAGAATGTAAGGTTCTCTCGCAGCAGTATTTCCTAGACTGCTTTCGTCTGTTGAAAAATGACTTGAATATGCAGTTTTATCAGATGTACTTAAATATGAAGTTACCAAAGCTTCTTCACAGCTTCTACAGGTAACGTTACAGTCTGTTTCCAGAATTACTTCATTAAATTCTGTAACTACTGGTTTACATGCTGTACCATTTTTTAGTTCGCTAATATAGTCGTCAGCATATTGATTTAATGCCTGCGCATTTATCTGTAAATTTTTGCTTAAACTGTATTTTCCTTCTTCCAGTGGAAAAAAGCTACCGTCTGCTTTTTTGATTTTTCCTTCAAATAATTTATTGCTAAAATCTAATGCTGTAGGTGAATAAGAGTCTGTGCTGAAAGTTCCAATTTGCGCAGATAGGGGAGAATTGTTTGTGGAAAATAATAATTCATTGGCGCAATCATCAGTCATTGTCATTGACCAGTCATAAACAAACGGATAAAATTTACCAGGTAAACATTCGTCATTAAAACTTCCTGCTGTTTTAGTTAATCCATAGTTAAAAGTAATGGCGTCTTTCTTAACAACATTTACTGAAGTATTTAATTGAATTCCATCTTCTGCAAGACCGTTGTTTCCTGAAACATACTTGTCGTTATTAACCAATAAGTTTTCGGTTGTATTAATGTGTAAAGTCCCGTCTGTTTCATCTTGCAAAGCAACTAGATTTCCCTTTTTGTCACCAGCAAGTGCAGTTGCAATGGTTCTGCCCTGAGGATCCAAATAGCTCACACTTATTTGTCCGTTAGGGTCAATAACTGTATTTTTTTTGTAATGGGAGGCATCACCAACTTTATAGCCGAATAATCTATTAAGTTCAGCTTGCGAAGGAGTTCCGTAAAAATATTTCATCTCATGACCAGACCCAATTTGATGATCTTTACCCACGCCGCCTTTGCTGCTAATGCGGCCTGTATTATCGGGTGTATAAACAGTTTGAGAGAATGGCAATAAGGCAGCATCTGGAACCAAATCCTGATGATTATTGGTTACAGCATTGTTTCCAGAATAGTACTTGCTTGAACCGAAAGTATTGGCCATTCCGCTGATAACAGCAGGCGCACAGCTTTTGTCATCTGAATTATCCCAATCAAAATCTTTATGGGTGTAAATTGTATTAGACTGGCTGTTTTTATTTAAATCCGGATAGAAGTGAATTCCCGAAGACTCTACAGGCGCTGGCAGCACCTCAATAGCGGGACGCCCTTGGTTATCGTAAATAACTTCACCGACAACTGCTTTGTTGTTAGAGTTTATTTTGGTTACCGTCTGACGATTACGAAGAGATCCGTCAAAGTAGCTTACTACTTCTTTTTTCTTTCCATCTTCAGCAAAAGAAGACTGATATTGCCAGTTTTTTCCTCCATTTTCATGGTTTGCATCGATAGTTAGATAATGTGACCAATCACTAATGACCTTATGGGCTTCTAAAAATCCAGAAGTCCAGTTTCCATAATAATTTTTAGAAATATCATCTAAAAATCTTCCAACAGGTCGTACTCTATAGACAACATATCCTTTTGAGTACACAATTGGTATTTTATAAAAAGTATCTTTCGTTTGTATTCTTGTACTGTTAAGTCTAAAATCTTGATCTGTTAAAGCAATTTGGTTGGGCAGTAGAGTTCCTCCGTTTTCGGCAAAATTATCAATCCATGTCCATTCCAATTCATATTCTACAGCAGGAGCAACATCGTCTTTTTTCCATGAAATAAGAATTTCATCAGCTCCATCACTTACCCTATTTACTTCCACTTGCTGAGTTCCGTTGTTTCGAATAAAAGTATGTTTTAATGGAAGAACAGAACTTGATTGAGTGCTGCTTAGCTGTAGGTTATAATAACGATCTGTGGTAAACTTTAACTGAAGATAGGCTGATGAATTATCAACGGTTATTGCTGTACCAGATTGATTGTAATATGTAATAGACATAACCTGTACATCTGCTTTATGAATTCCAGGCAGACTGTATGTAGCATAGTCATCAAACTGAATGCCCTTTGTGACATTATCATGTTTGATTTTTTTTAAAGTAACAAGATATGGATTAGGATAATTTACAGGATTATTGTTTAAATCCTTATAACTAGTCTTTACTACATCTAAACTGTCATATGGAGTTATTTTCAGCTGTATTTCGGCAGAATAAATTTTAGTATATTCGGCTGAATTACTTTTATTATCATCAAACCCAAAATGAATTGAAACTATCGGATTTATAGAAGTAAAAACTTTTTGCTTTTTGATGTCGGCATATTTTGCATCAGTAACATGTAGAGTTGGCTGACCTTGTAACTGGTTTCCAATTTTTTTATCACCTAAATGTATTTCCTGCTGTGCAGAGAGCAACAATGAAAAAAGTGTAAATATAAATGCCGTTAAGTATTTATTTATAAACATATATCTGATTTTATTAATTGGAAATGGTTCGTTGGTCAGTTATTTCGTAATTCTTTATCTTTTCGGCTGGCTGAAACTTGTTTTTCCCAGATGCTGCCAAATAAGATTTGGTCGAAAAAAGTGAAGAATTTACAGATCTTCGATTAAAGTTTGTATTTGTAACTTCCAATCTGGGATGATAATTCTTAGGACTTTTGTAGTCATTTGAAAAGTTGACTGCCGTACTGTAGAAAAATGTAGATTTCTGAAGAAAATACTTTTTTGTTATCTGTAAGATAATCTTCGAATAGGGCAGACTTGAATAGTTTTTAGCTGTTAAGACAATCTCCCAGTATGTTTTAAAATCCTTAAAAGATTCAACCTTGCAGAGTTCGAATAGAGGTTTGACATCCAAACTTCCGAAGTAATTTTTCAGCGGATCTGCAATTTCTATTGCTTTTTCAGAATGGCTTATTTTTAAGTTTATTGTTTTTGAATTCAATATTTCCGTCTGATCAATTTTCATATAAACTTCGTTAAGGTCATTTTTAACAAAAATGCCTTTATAGGCCTGTTCAACTTTTTTTGAATCGGCACTTTTATATAAAACATAACTGGAGTTATACTGCAAAGGTTTAGCCATACTGTACTGTTTCCCAACTTGCTGAATTACCTCGCTTGCTGTTTGGCAGTATGCAGATGAGCCTATGACCAAAAAGTTTATAAATAGTATTATTTTATTGAGCATGATTATTAATTATTTATGTAATTACCAGAACGGGTTTCTTGTATTGTTTTTATTCCCTTAGCAGTTTCTTTCTTGACCCTTACTAAACCTCCTTCATTATCATATTCATAGAAAGTAGAGTAGTTGTTTTCATCTAGCTCAGACATGAGTTTGAATGTTTCAGGGTCGTATACAAAAGTTTTGACGCTTCCATCAACCGGGTGAATTCTTAAATCGTCAAAATATACTGGTATTCCACCGCTTTTGTTTTCAAGTTCAATTCCTATTGTTCTTGTCCCTTTAGGAATTACAAACTTATAATTGATTCTCTGCCAACCATCAATAATATCTCCTTTTGCATACAGCGTATCTATTTTCATTATATACCTATCATCTGTGGTATTTACATTATTGTAGTAAATTAAATTAATGGCAGCGTTTTCATAAGTTTTAACCTGAATTGCAGATTCTTCTTTTACCCAGGCGCTAAGCATATATTCTTTTTCTGGAGAAGGCTGAAAAGTTAAACAATCAGAGCAGTAATTCTTATCTGTAGGATCACCGCAGGTAAATTTGCTTAGCTTTAAGTTGTCTGATAAGTAAGCTTCATTATCTGAACTGCCAAGTGAATCAAAACTTTCGAATCCGTAATAATCATAGCTGAAATCATCAATTTTAGATCGCGGAAATTCTGTTTCTGGAAGACTTAACAAATATTTTAAAGATGTTCTAAGAAGAGGAACACTTCTAGACTCTGAAGTACTAGCAGTTAATGCTTGAACATAGTTTGGATCTTCACTTCTTGCCAAAACATTGTTCGTGATTCCACCATCAACATAAAATCCATTTTCAATACCTAAAACATATAAATGTGGTTTGTCTGCACTATTATCTAAAGTACTTTTTGAATTACTGAATCTTGACATTGTTTGGTCTCTAAGAGCTTCAACATTTGTTGTTTCGCAGCCATCTGTAAACATTAATACAACATTTGGTTTCATTGGGAGATCTAAAGCGTAATCTAAACCACTTTTCCAAAAATCTGAAGAAGGGCTTACGCCAGTCATTTTTCCATTACGATTTCCGTAAGCGTCAATCCATCTATTAAATTCAGTTAGTGTAGAAGAGGTTTCATTGCTCACTCTTGTCGGTTGCACGTGATCTGTTCTTTTATTACTATCGCTATCAGACATTCCGATTAATGAAACATAGATGTTTGATTGTAATTTGTCATTATCGTTAGCTTGTTGCTGAATGTATTTTCTAAGCTGTTTTTTGATTTTCTCCATTTGCGGAAGACTAATCGAACTTGATTCATCTACAACAATTGCAACATGTGAAATACAATATAATTCTGAACAGAAATTGATATGATTTACATAACTAATAACACTGCTTGATGGAGTAGTGGTTAATTTAGTTACGATTTCATCATTTTCATAATCATCTAGATTAAAGTCAGCAACAGTATTTCCGTTTAATGCAATCTTTACATCATATTCAGAATGATCAGCAAAAGAGAATGCTACAAATCCTTGTTGTGTATCATGCACAAAATTGTATATAGCAGGATTTTTATCTTTTACATAAAATTCAAAAGCTTTAAGTTCGTCGCAAGTATATCCGTCAACAATAGTTTCAGCGGGAAGTGTAAGCAATTTGTTGACTAAAGTCTTAAAGATTGTTTTGATTTTAGGTGTATTTAAATTGTTTTTAGTACATGAAATAAAATCTTCACATTTTTCAACAGTAATCACTTTTGTGAATTCGAATACACATTCAGTATTTTTAGAGGCCTTTAAATAAACTGTATAAATACCCGATGTAGGAGGGATAAAACTATACTGCCCTGTTGTATTAGTTATTGGGTTTAATTGCTGTGTCGATCCTTCTTTAGTAGTATACCATTGATAACTTAAATTAGAAGAAGTGGTGTCGAAAGAAAAATTGATTGGCTTATTTACGCATAAAGGCTGGCAATCAACTACTGTAATTGATTTTGTAAAAGTAGTTTTACACCCTTTTTCATCAGTCACTTCAGACTTTATAGTATATGCTCCTGGATTTGTAAAAGTGTAAGTGTAATTGCCTGTATTATCATCTGATTGTGAATCAACTTCAACATTTTCGGATGTAACAACGGACCAATTATATTTCAAATTTGTACCACTAAGTTGCAATGAAAATGTACTTGGGGCAGAAATGCAAAATTTTTCCTGAATTGAATTTATTGAACCTGTTAAAGTAGTACATACTGCAGTTGAAAGTTGAATTGTATTTCGGGTTAAAGTCAAATCCGTAATGATTGTGTTTTTTGCAACACAATGATAATTTCCTGCATTTGACGCTTGTAAATTTGAGATTGTATAAATTCTAGACGTTGCGCCAGGTATTAAAACATTATTTTTGTACCATTGAAAAGTATCACTTGAAACAGTTCTATTATCTTCAAACATTGTTAAATTTACTGTAGTTCCAATACCTCCAACAATTGTTTTAGCCGTGTCCGTTAAGTATTGATTTTTATATTCGAAGATTCCGAATTTACTTTTATAATAAGGATATTGATTTACAAAATCTGCAAATGTGAAATTATTATTATATAACCTAAATCCATATAGCTTTGTCAAATTGCTTAAATCAGGGATATTACCAGTTAGTTTATTAGTTTCTATGCCTAAAAAATCTAGATTAGTCATATCTAGTATGCTTACGGGGATTTCGCCGGTAAGATTGCTTGCGCTTACTAGAAAATTACCTACTTTTTTCAAATTACCTATATTCGAAGGGATGCTACCTGTGAATTTATTGGTTTGAGCCCATAAAGATTTTAGTTCCGATAAATTACATAGTGAAGCAGGTATTTCTCCTCCAATTGAATTCCATGCAAGTTCTAAATAATTAAGTTGAGTTAAATTACCTATTTCTGAAGGAATAAAACCTGTTAATCCATTGTTCCCCAATCCAATGTTTGTCACATGCCCATTAGTAACAGCAATACCGTACCAGCCAGTTTTAGTGCTAGAATTATAAGAAGTTACAGGGGTGTTAAAATCCCATCCTGTTTTATTGTACCAATTACTTCCGTTTGTACTATTAAAAATTGCCTGTAATGCCGCCTTTTCCAAAGCAGGTATATCGGTAGCTTCTGCTAATGCACTTATAGAAGATCTTGTGCTTACAGCACTTTTGGCAGAAACACCACTTTTTTGAGACATTTGTGTTTCGGCTAAAATTTTATCTCTATCCTTTTTCATAGCAATAAATTCTTGCCTTGCTCTAGCTATTTCCTTTTTTAAATCTGAATCAGCTGTACCTCTATTTTTAAGCAATATTTTTATGGTAGATTCATTAAAACCAATTGCTTCATCAGTATATTGCTGCCCAAGAACAGGTAATGTAAATAATGTGATTACCAAAACAGTGATCCAATATTTTTTTATTTTAAGAATGTTTGTCATATGTAATTTGAACATTAAAAACGATTGTTACTTATTAATCTTGGCCTGGTGTGCAAGTAAGAAGACCAGTTTTATATAATATTGATTGAGCGATTATTTCTTCACAAGGCCCTAAAGTGCCTTCATATCGCGTAAATTCATATTCTATTTCATTTCCACTTGCATCAATGTATCTGATATAATCTCTTCCCGTATGTCCTAGCGGATGTGCAGCTCTAAAATAATATGTAGTTGTAGCTGGCTGTCCAGCTCCACAATCATCAAATTGTGCAACTGTACCATCATTTGCGATTCTTATTACAAGTCCATCAATTCCTTCTTGACGCCATGTGTTTCCGCTTCCTACTTTAGTTTTTAACTCTGGATCCAAATAAAGTTGGGTTCCAATTCCTAAAGAAGTAGAAGCTGCATAAAATGTGTCAGGGAAAGTTATTGCTGAACATGCTTCACTTGCAGAGTCTCTTCCGGGAGAGGAAAAACGGTATGCTCGTGATGTAGCTTGGCAACAATTCTGATTGTCATTCCATGCAACGGTTTGATTTAGGACAGGACCATCAATTGTTAGTGTAGTTTCACTGATACAAGTGCCAATTGAGAATGTGTAAGTTTGATCTCCACCTCTTGGAACAGGCTCAAAAGTTTTATTAACTTCTGTTCCGTTTGGAAGGAAATAATTAAGCGTAATTGGTTCTTGAGCAACAACAGTAACATAATCTAAGAATCTTTTGTTGCAAGTAGAAGTAGAGCATGTATAAACTTCAGTTATTTTACCTGTTACATCAATTTTGTAAGCCGTAGCATTATCTTGAGTTTTATACCATGCAAAGCTATTCGTAACTGGTACAGGAGTTGATAAACTTTCGTTTGTATATAATTTGGTTCCTATGTTTAGTGTTTGCGTATTGGCGTAGAATTTATTTGGAAAAGCTGTTTCATTACATGCTAATACAGATGTGATACCAGAGTTTGAAAACTGGAATGGATAACCAGTGTCTTTTATAATTTTTATGCTTCCTATTATAGGTGTACAGGATAAAACTGTAAAAGTTTTTTCAAAAGTTGTTATACAGTTTTGTTGTGTAACCTCAAGTTTTATTTTATAATCACCTGGTTGGGTATATTTTTGGCTAGCAGAAGGGTTTGAGAGAGTTGATGTTCCAGTAATTTCGCCTGCTAGGTTGTAAAATGTCCATCGATAAGTCAAATTAGGAGTTGCGCTTTCAAAAGAAAAATTGATTGGCTGCCCAACGACAAGATCTGAAGAAGTTACATTTAAGGTACCATTAGTTTGTGGGTAGCACAAAACATTCAATTTTATGGGTTCGCTTTCCATAACAAAATTGTCTCCAAAAAATGGACTTTTTGTTTTGAAATAATAATATCCTGATGCTGATTGTGACACATCTTCAAACACTAATCTATCACTGTTAGAATTTGTTCCAGGATTTTGATAAATAACCCCGTCTGGAGATATTCCTTTATACCATTGAAAGGTATCCCCTTGTGAAGGGGTATAATCCATAGATATGGAAGCGACATAATCAACAACCGTGTTAACTGTTTTTGGTTGGCCAATTTTTCCTTGTGGAGAATAGACAAGTTTTGGTGCAATGGTAGGATTGCCTTGTATTAGACTAATTAGGTCTGAAAAAGTGTATTTATTTGATTCAATATGTAAACTACCCAAGTTAGTAAAACTACTAATAGCTTGACTAGATATTGGTCCAGTAAGTTGGTTATTATCTAAAAGCAATTCCCATAAATTAGGGCAATTAAAAACAGGAATTTCTCCCTTTATGCCATTGGATCGGATATGAATAGTTTCTGCCTCAGGTAAATTTATTGTTGAAGGTAGTGGACCATTTAAATTTTGACATCCTGTAATGTAAATATAATGTAATACTGGAAGATTAAAAATTCCTTGCGGTATAGATCCTGAAAGTTCTGGACTATTTATTGTTAGATATTCAAGTTTAGATAAATTACCCATCTCACTAGGCAGTGTACCTCTAAGAGTTGTATTAGTGAAATCTAAAAGGCGAATATCTTTTAAATTACCGATTGCAGGAGGTATATAGCCTGTAAATCCTCTTAAAGAAATATCGGTAAGATTAGGGAGATTAAAGATTCCTTGAGGTATTTCGCCGCTTATATTAGTATTATAGATTGTTATGCCAACTAACTTAGATAAATATCCTATTTCGTTTGGAATTGTTCCTGATAATTGATTGTCGGAAATATGTAAAGATTGGAGTTGTTGCAATTGACCTATTTCGTTTGGTATTGATCCATTTAGATTATTTGCATTAGATATTTGTAATCGTTTTAATTGGGTTAGTTGATTTATATTTGACGGAATGGTTCCATTTAAATCAATAGAGTAGAATGTTAAATGAGTAACATGTCCATTATCAACTGTAATACCGTACCAGCCAGTTTGTGTTGATGGATTATAAGTAGTGACTTCGGTAGAAAAGTCCCATCCTTTTAGAGCTGTTTTATTGGCAGCAATATTATAAAAAGCTTGCAATACATCTCGCTCACTTTGGGGGACAGCTGTACTTGTAACAGCCAAAGTTTTTGCAGCTAATTTTGATGTTGATTTCGTCGTTTTTGGAACATTTTTAGAATCTGAATCAATGTTTTGTAAAATGTTTTTATTAATTTTTTCTAATGTGATATAGCGACGTGTAAACATTTTTCGTTTAATGTTCAACTCTTTGCTCAGATCTTTATCGCTAACACCATATTTTTTTAAAATAGCTGTTTCTTTTGCTGTGTCAAAACCAATAGTGGCATCACTATATTCCTGCGCAACAGCTTTCAATGAACAAAACAAGAGGCAAAGTGTTACGACCCAATATTTCTTTATGGTAAAACTTTTTGACATATTCTTTTTATTATCAAATTGGTTTAGATTCTTCATTTTTTCAATCATTTTTTTCATGATTTAGTCATAGCAGATTAGTTTGCCGATCCAGTTGGACCGCAAGAAATAACTTGTTTTTTTACCACGACCTTTTTACTTGGAGCAACTCTTAAACTCTTTCTTCCTGAATGCGATTGATCAGAAGTGATGCTTATTTCATTTTGTCTCAATTGCGCTTTGTAGTCAAAATGTGATGCCTTGTCGCAGTCCTTAGGGTTGCTGCCATAATCTTCAAAGCCGTCTGAAGCCAATTCGCGGTATTCTGTATTAGAGCCTACAGCAACAGGAAAACGGTTATTATAGCCGTATAGGGCAGAGGAGTGTCGTCCCAGCGCATCTTTATTTTCTATTTCCTGACCGTAAGGATTATATTGTGTCACTTGAGAAGCCGCGGTCCATTTCTGTTTATTGCCATCTGAAATCTGCCACATCCAGTTGCCATCCATAACATAGAATGGAAAGAAATCTGTAAAGAATCCAGTTTTACGTGGCGTCGGATCTTCTGTAGAATTTCTTCCCGTTAAGAAAGCATAAGATCTGTCTGCTCTCCAGTTTCCAAGAATGTTATACAAGTAAGGGTTGTAGGAAAGGTCAGAATCGCTGTCTTCTGTTTCTGCATTTTCAAACCCAAATTTCAGATTTCCTTGTGTGTCAAAAGTCATTTTTGGCAGATTGCATTCACATTGCGCAGGCCAGATATCATTGTATTCTACAGCCGAAGCATTTACGATTCTATTGGATGCATCATTAGATTGGAAAGGCGTGTTGCCAATATTTGATTTTATTCCTGTAATCTGATTGTTAGCATTATAATTATATAGCGGATTTTTCATTGAAGTAACGCTTGTCATACCGGCTGTCTGCATATTGCGGTAGCCGGAACGGATTACTTTAATTTTTCCTTCAGTTTTAACATCCTGAATCAGTTTTCCTTTCGAATCAATAAGCTTGAAATCGGTATCAGAAACTTTTACTGCCCAAGCTCTTATAAGAAGTTTCGCATTTTCATTATCACGTCCTGTGACCCATACTTCATCGCCATTGATTAAATAGTCTGAAGGTTTATTTTGTGTGGAAGTGCTAGTCGAAGCGAATTTGTAGCTTCCGTTTAATGGTTCAATTCCTATGGTAAATTCTGCATTTCTGGCAGCTTGGCTCATTCCGCGGTATTTCCAATAGGCAGGAAAATTAAAGCTGAAGTAATTATCATCATATTCATTAGTGGTTTGAGTCAATAGAATTTCACCTGTTTCGGCATCCCAAGCCAGATTTTTAGTTGAAACTTTAGACCCAGAATCGTATGCCACTTTTTCAGAAAGTATTCCTGTGCTATGGATTACTTTTGTTGTGGTTGCTGTTCTTATCAAGTTTTCATGTTTTGAATAGCTCGGAATTGGAGTTGGAACCACAATCACAAATATGGTGATAGGCAGGGTTGCAATATTAAAATGAACCCCAGCAGTTGTTGTTACTGACGAACTTTCTCTAAAATCGTTGATAACATCATAGTCAACTCCTACTAGTTTTTTAGAAATATTTCCTTGAGCATCTACTGTTTCTATGGTATTGTTCAATCTTCCTGAATTTTGATTTTGAGGATTGACAACAGTACTGTAATTATAATCAACTCCTGAAATCGCTTGAGTTTGCCCTTCTCCGTAAACTCTTTGATTTTTCATTTTTCCATCCATATCATTGGTATGGATAGAGAAACCTTGAGACATGGTAATATGGTTCTTAACATTTAAATTTAAAAGGTTTGCCAAAACATTTGAAGCATCAAAATTTGAAGACAATGATGTTCTGTCTACAATGGTAGGGAAGTCTCTTGACGTGTAAAACTCGGTTACAACAGATCCCGTTGCATGCTTTTTGACTACTTTGTTCTCTGCTTCATTTTTTCTCGGAAGATTTGCAACAGTTACCCTACCGTAAGTTATTTTCGGTGAAGGGAAAAATGATTCTCCTAGAGGCTCCTCAACATAATTGTCGCTATCAGGCCCTAAGAGAAGATCTCTCTTATTTTTATCATAAAGAGGCTTTACAAACGGATTTTCTTTCGAACCTAATGGTTCATAAGTTGCAACTCCAGATGAGTTTCCGTTTTTGCCATCATAGTTATAGGTTTGCCCATAGGATTGCTTGTATAAATCATTAGCAGCATTTCCAGTCATGATGTTCCATTGGTCGTTAAGTTCAATTTTTTTAACCCTGCTGCCGCCTCCAATTTTATGTCCGTTTGTATTCATTAGGCGAACCCAAGATTTTCCAGTTATAAAATTGCGGGCAATGCCTGTCTGTTTCAATTTTCCATTTGGACCCTGAAAAATTTCTAAAAGCGCGGGCATCCATCCAATTAACTGCATAACAACACCTTTTACATCATCTGTATTCTCTTCATTGTTCATGCTGTAAACCAGTCTGTTTAAATTCTGTCTGCCAAAATTCCACCCAGCTTTTTGTATAGGATTGGTGTCTTTGTCATCCTTAGAACTAAATTTATCTCCCTCGCCAACTTTTAGAAGTGGAATTGAAGCATATTTCTTTCCAGTGGTTTGATTTTGAAAAAAGCCGCAAGTGCCTTCTCTTCTCACATAGCCTGTTACATAGTCATATTTGTCTGTATTTCCTCCAGCTATTGGATTTGGACTTACCATATTTAACAAAAATCTAAAGTACATTGGGTTGTCTTCTGTACCAATAGTCTTTAAATAAGTGTCTTTAAAGTTTTTATCAGCATTTGGGTTTGTAATGTCAAAATCTTTATCTATTTCTACATAGACATAATCACCTAGTGCAGCAGTTTTAATAGAATTATCAATTGTGCCTATATTTGATGGAATTTGACTTCCGCTTCCCACAACTTTAAACATCTGCATAGCTTGTTTGTCTTGTACAAAAGCATAATCATCAGCTTCAAAATTTACTTCAATCAAACCTCCAGAAGGTAGCTTAATAGATTTTAAATGCCAGACAGATGCATATTTATCGGCGGTTTCACGATTATTCTGATCCACAAAAGGAAATTCAGCATTAGACAATTTGCCTGTTGTGCTTCCGTTTAGATTTTTTTCAGAAGGTTTGTATCCTCCCCACACGTCGTACGCTTTCATATCATACGAAGGATTGTGGAACATGTCTTCTGCAATATTATAATCAGGCTGATCTGAACCATCTGTTTTTTGGGTAAGACTTGTTGGTGCATATTTGAAAACGTATGGAGTAAATTTCCCCATTTTTGAGTTTTTATATGTAAAATATACTTTGGTTAAAGTCAGTTTTCCCTGCTGTCCTTTATGCTGGTCAGCATCTTTATTTATATTATTGTCAATTCCCTGGCATAGACTGTAATCATATTCAAAATGAGCTTCTTTGATCGGTATTGCCAGATCTCCTTTTGTTAAATATTCTGGTTTAGAGTACAAAGAAATTTTATCAAGCTTATACATTTTTGAATTGTCTCCACGGCCTCCATTTTCACCAGCCACGCCATACCCGTCATTTCTTTCTGAAATATGAAAGATTGCAATGTGGGTTTTGGTTTCAATTTGTTTGACGTATAGTAATTCTTTCTCGCCGTATAGATAATTGCCTTTGTTGTCTTTTGCACTAGAACGAAGGCCTTCATCGTAATTGGCTGCATTTTTTTCGAATGGAACTCTCCATTTATAAGCATTTGCACCGCTTTTATTCTGATACTTAAATTTTGTATACGTTCCCAAGTCATCGTCTGAAGGGCCATCGTCTGTTAAATCCTGATAATCTGAAGATAGCACAGAAGTCAATAAGTAAGTATGGGCATAGGCAGGCGTTGTGATTCTATTAAAGTACCTGTCGCCAGTCTGGCTATTGCTAGGAGAATTATCAGATCCGGGGTTATATGGCACAAGCCCTTTCTGGTAGTTAGGATTGGAATTTCCTACATCAAAAGTCACTTCTTTTTTGATAGAATTATAAGCCGCTCTACCATAAATGTAGCGTTCTCCCCCATCTTTTGTGATTTTTATTTCAGAAGTATGGTGGTCCTGTTTTCCTTTAATGGAATATGGGCTGAATTGATTATTATTTTTATTTTCATATCTGGCAAACCCAAATTGAGAAGCTTCAATACGGTTTAATCTTTCAATAGATTGGTTTCTTGACAGACGTTTGGTTCTTAAAATTGATCCTGTCTCAGCTATCGCATTTGTACCCGTGCCTGTATAATATTTCTGGCTTGTTTTTCGTGAGAATTTACCTCCTTCTATGTTTAACTTTACAGGGCTATATCCTCCTAAATTATTCTGTAAAAGACCTAATTCCTGATCGACATGATTGCCGCCAATGTTTTTAAAGAATACTTTTTCATAATCTGGACGGTTGCCGCTTTTTTTCTCTCTAAATCTCCCTAAAGCTGGATTTAAATTTTCCCATACATTAGATTTGCTGTTTCCTAAAGTAACTGTAGCATCCACACCAACGTGAACACCACCTCCAGCTCCAAATTCTAAACCTAAACTCCCTCCAGAAGTTTCGTCTTTTGTCTCGTTATCGTAAACATATCCAATTTGGGATTTGTACGGACGATACATTCCTGATATTCCCTGACCTTGAATGCTATAAACATCGTAAGTGTTATTTGTAATAGGCAAAGACATTGTATTTTTATTAAAGGTCCTGTCTTTTTCCCTATTAAAGTCTAAGACATCAGATTTACCAGCATTATAAGTATTTTCAAAACCGTATGCTCTTTCAATTTTGTGTTTTTCAGAATCTTTAACGCCTTGGCTTGTAACATAACCTGAAAATTTCACACCAGGTTCAATTCCCCAGATTTCCCCTTCGACATTGACGCTGAACATATAATTGGAAGATTTCATCCCAACTCTTTTAGAGGGCGTAAAAGAAGCATCAACAAAGGATACAGAACCTGAAGTTAATTGTTCACTAGCCGAACCTTTTATTTTAGGGTCAGTTGAAGTTTTGTTGAATATTTTACTTGTAGAATTTGATAATGTAAAACCTTCTATTCCTTTTCGGCTGTTGTAATTAACTCCCACATTAGTACCTAAAAAATAGTCACTATCTTTTGTATTTTTAAGTTTTGTAGAAAATGAGACACTTGGAGAAACTGAAACTCCTTCCGATGCAGAAGATGAAATATTCATTCCCACAGATAAATTATCACTAATTTGATAACTTAGACCAAAGCTTGAATTTACTCCAACACCATCATAATTGTTATATTTTACACCTAAACCTGCACTTGCTTTGGCACTAGCTTCTTTTACGCCAAAAGCGGTTCCAAAAACATTAAAGTCTGCTCCAATAGTGACGTTTGGTTTTAGATTATTTTCATAGATCATTTCATCACCATTAAAATCATCTGGCAATCCGCGAACCTGCCTGTTAATCTGTCCCACATCAAGATTCCATCCCAGTCCGACCCATGAAGCTTCTTGATCCATTGTTACACCAGAATTGTAAGCTAGATTTAATGGATAGCCTCCGACATCCATGATTGGTATGTTATAATTAAAGTCACCGCTTGCTAAATCGACCATGTCAGACGTTCCGATAGGAGTGAATGCTTCAAATTCTGGTTGTGTCGGTCCGCTTGTCAACGCATAAATCTGCATTGGCTGAACTGTTTCTAATAGAATCATCATTGCTAAGTATAGAGCAACGATCTTCTTAAATTTACTTGCTTTTTTTTGCTTAATCATAAGGCTATTGGACTATAGGTATCTTTAAACTTAAATTTTAAGGTTCCTTTTCTAAAAAGAAAATCATTATAAATGAGCTGAATTTTTTCGTTCGGATCTATACCAGAAAAGAATAACAGCACGCGTTGATACGGTGCGATTTTATACGATCTTTCGTAATTAACGCCATTGCAGGGTATTGTGTCGTTTTTGGATGTGACAACATAAAAGTCTTTATTGAGGCCAAAAGAAATATATTTGACAGCATCTGAGTATTCTATGCCGGTAAAATCTTTAGCGAGTAAATCTTTTTCTTCTTCTTGCTGGAATGTAAATTCAATGATTCGCTCTCTCTTGTTCTCTTCATAAAGAGAGTCTACCGTTCTAAGGCTATCAGTTCCAATATCTTTAAGTAAATAGTACTGAATGGGTACTTCAGTTGCTGTAAATCCGATGTCTTCAATTTTTTGCGTATAAACGCGAGATTTCCAGCCTATTTTTTCTAGATTGAAATAGCGATCTCGAATTTCTGAATCGTCTGTAGATTGAGAATCTTTTTTACAAGACCACAAAACCAAAAGCAATATGACCCAAATCAATTTATTTAAGGCCTTCATACTTTTGGTTTATGTAAGTGATTAATTTGTCTGTCATGTCAATAGATTCATCTGCAAACAAGACATTACCATTGTTGTCAGAACTAAGAATAATACTGCAGTTGTTTTCTTTTGAAAACTCAGCAGAATAACTTTTTATTCTTGCCCATATTTTAGAGGATTGTTCAGAGCTGTAGAAATCATTAAATTGGTTTAGCTCTTCTTTTTCCTGAATGAACTGCTTCATTAAGGCTTGTTTTTGAGGATCAGAGATTTTATTGGATTCTAATTTTGAATATAAAGCATCAATATTAGCCTTTCGGCTGTTGAATTCTTTTTCTCCGTTTCTTTTAAGTTCCTTTGTCATGCTAAAGCTTTCAAATACTTTGGCATTGTCAACATATAAGATTTTTGCTTTTGGCTGTAATAAATTCAATGCTATTAGGACTGCTGAAATAGCAACGAGTAGAATGTTGATTATAAATAGTGATGGTTTGGGGAATGTTCTCAATGCGGGATGTATTTTAATTTTTTAGTAAAAAATGATTCTCGATTTTTTTATTATTCTGATTTTTTTGAAAATACCTGCAATATTTTTGTTAAAACATCTTGATAAAACTTTAATAACAACATGTCATGATATTTTTTATTATTAAAAATGTTAAAATTTTTACTTTTGGATTTTCCTGCCAAACTTATAAGTTATTCTAATAATATCTTTACGGGATTCCTCATTAGGGCCACTATTTTTATTTTTTTTTGAATGGTTAAAGTGTAATTTGTTTGTTTTTAGGTAGTTATGTAATTGTTTTTTGTTAAAAAATATACTTTAAATGCATTTTTTTTCTTTTAACTTTAATAAAGAAATGATATTTTGATCTAGACTAACAGTAGGTTTATCACTTAACTTTAATAAGAAAATAAAGATTTAAAAAATAATTAGGTGGTTTAAAATATTTTGCCGATTAGATATAGCAAGTTGTAAAACTAAACCAGATAACAACTATTGAAGAAACTGTATTTAAAGTTATTTTTATATAATCTTTAAATAGAAATCAATATATATCATAGCAATTAGAAATATAATTTAGTACGCAAAAAAAAGTCCTAATCTTTGATTAGGACTTTTATTAAAATATATATTTTAACTCAGAATATCATATTACATTGAATATTCAGTTTTGTGAGCTATTTCCAAATACTTCAATATCTCATTGCTAATATTTTCAGCCGTAAATCCAAATTTTTGATCTAAAACCGAAGCTGGTGCTGAGTAGCCAAAATGATCTAAGCCATATACAATTCCTCTGGAACCTGCTAAACTTTCAAGATTAATAGGAAGCCCTGCCGTTAAACCGAAAACCAATCCGTCTTTTGGAATTATACTTTCTTGATATTCTTTTGCTTGAGATCTGAAAATGCCCTCAGAAATTATCGAAGCAACATTTATCTTTAATTGTTTTGTTTTTTCCAATTCAGAAGCCGCTTCTAAAAGAGTGGCAATCTCAGATCCGTTTGCAATTAAAGTAAGATCTGGATTTTGGGTTTCTTTAACCAGATAACCGCCTTTTTTAGCTTGTGACGCCGTCTCGAACTTTGGATCCTTGTACGGAAGATCTTTGATGTTTTGTCTGGAAAGGATTAATGCCGTCGGAGTTATTTTATTTTCAACTGCCATTTGCCATGCTACTGAAGTTTCAGTTGCATCGGCTGGGCGCAGTGCTAAAAAGCTCTGATGCCCCGAATGGTTTTTAATTTTTTCTAAAAGCCTAATTTGAGCTTCTTGTTCAATTGGCTGATGTGTTGGTCCGTCTTCTCCAACACGAAACGAATCGTGTGTGAATACATACTTTACAGGAAGCTCCTGAATTGCCGCAAGACGCATGGCGGGTTTCATGTAATCAGAAAAAACAAAGAAAGTCGCGACAACAGGAATTACTCCGCCATGCAGAGCCATTCCGTTTGCAATTGCTGCCATAGTAAGTTCGGCAACACCAGCTTGAAGAAATGCTCCGCTAAAGTTACCTTTTTGCATCACTGAAGTCTTTTTCAAGAAACCATCTGTTTTATCGCTGTTCGACAAATCTGCAGAAGAAACAATCATGTTTTCCACTTTTTCGGCCAAATAGCCTAAAACTTCTGCGGAGGCATCGCGTGTTGCCGCATTAGCTTTTTGCGTTATAGAGCCGAAGTCCATTTCAGGAAGTTCTCCGCTGAAAAACTGTTTTATCTTTTTGGCAGACTCAGGATTTTGATTTTCCCAAGCCAAAATTTTTGATTTTCTTTCAGCAGCATCCTTAGTTTTTTGTTCTAAAACTTTTTTATAATGGTCTTCAACGCTGCTGTAAATGGCAAAAGAATCTTTTGGATCAGCGCCCAAATTTTCGAGTGTTTTTATAAAGTCCGCTTTTGTTGCTCCGATTGGTTTGCCGTGAAGTTCACATTGACCTTCGTATAATGTTCCGTCAGAAGTAACGCAGCCTTTTCCCATAATTGTTCTTCCAATAATAAGCGTAGGCCTTTTTAATTCGGCATTTGCGGCGTTTAGTGCAGAGCGTATTTGAGTATGATTGTGAGCGTCAATAGTGATGACCTTCCATTCCCAAGATTCATATTTTGCGGCTGTATTTTCACTGGTTACTTCGTCGGTCATTGAAGATAATTGCACATCATTAGAATCATAAAACATGATAAAATTGTTTAGCCCTAAATGTCCTGCAATTCTTCCTGCTCCCTGCGAAATTTCTTCCTGAACACCTCCGTCTGTTATAAAACCGTATATTTTATGATCGAATAAATTATCAAATTTTTCCGATAGAAATTTGGCCGCGATGGCAGCTCCAATACCCATAACATGTCCCTGTCCCAACGGACCTGATGTGTTTTCAATTCCTCTCTTTACATCAATTTCTGGGTGTCCAGGCGTTACAGAACCCCACTGTCTGAAGTTTTCAAGATCGGTTTTTTCATAATTTCCCAAAAGATAGTACTGAGCATACATTAAAGCCGATAAATGCCCGGCATCCATAAAGAAACGATCTCTGTAAATCCAGTTCATTTCGGTTGGATCATATTTTAAATATTCAGAATATAAAATATGCATAAAATCTGCTCCTCCCATTGATCCTCCGGGATGTCCAGAATTGGCTTTTTCAACCATTGATATTGCTAAGGCTCTAATATTATCTGCCGATAATTGGTCTATTGTCTTGTCCATTTTTTAGTTTTTTATAAATGCTAATAACACGCCTGCGAATAAATTAAAGTTTGCAGGAATTAATAATTAATTTTTTATCTCTAAAGTTTGAGTTATACTATTACTCTTTGTTTGATTTTTTTCATCTGGCTGAGAGCCTCCAACGGCAATTTGAATTTTACCTTCATAAGGCTTTAAGTTTCCGCTTTCTGTTACATAAGAAAGATCTTCTGGAGAAAGTGTGAAATTGACAACTGTACTTTGGCCAGGTTTCAAATTGAACCTTTCAAATCCTTTAAGGCTTTTTAAAGGTGATTTTATTGATGTAATCGGGTTAATTAAGTACAATTGCGCAACTTCTTCTCCTTCCATTTTTCCAGTGTTGGTAACCTTAACAGAAATAGTGACTGGCTGTCCTTTCTTTATTTTAGCGGGAGTTTTTAGTCCGCTGTATTTAAATTCAGTATAGCTTAAACCATAGCCAAATCCGTATAGAGGAATGCCTTTAAAGTAACGATATGTTTTATTATCCATTTTATAATCAACAAAAGAAGGTAAATCAGAATCGCCTTTATAAAAGGTTATGGGAAGCCTTCCTGCAGGATTATAATCGCCAAAAATGACATCTGCAGAGGCCGTTCCTGCAGATTGTCCTCCATACCAAATGTTGAGTATAGCGGGAATATTTTCAGCTTCCCACGGAATAGCTATTGCACTACCGGTCATTATCAGAAAAACTACTGGTTTTCCAGACGATTGAAGCGCTTTTAAAAGTCTTGTCTGTACTTCTGGAAGCAGGATAGAAGTGCGGTCTCCGCCATTAAATCCAGGCGCATCAACAGGCATTTCTTCTCCTTCAAGTTGAGGTGAAATACCTCCAGCGAAAATGAAAGCATCTGCATTTTTATGGCGTTCAATTAGATTAGCAAAATCTGTTTTTATAAAATTCCCTGTTTGCAGAGACACTTCAGCTTTTCCTTCACCTTGCCAGTATTCCAACACTAATTTGTAAACAGAATCTTTTTTGGTTTGCAGTTTGTAGGTTTTTGCTCCCCATCTGTTTTTCCCCCAAGCGTCTATAACTTCTTTTCCATCAACAATAAATCTATAGCCGTCATCTGCAGTGATTTCAAAAGTAATAGAACCATCTTTATCTGCTTTAAAATTAGTAGTATAGCGTGCCGAAAAATGATTTGCTTTGATTTTTTTAGTAACCATTTCTCCTTCCTGCCAGAAATTATTTATTTCAGATTCAGTTCTTATAGTTTCAGGTGTGCCAGATAATGTAATGTTATTAAAGTATTCAGCTTTAAAACCTTGTTTTCCTTCATAAGAATAACGGCTCTTAAGATCTTTGTAAACCAGCAAAGTGTCATTTGTAAAGTTGATGGCTTTTTCATAAACTACTTCAGTTTCAGGACTTACTTTTTCTTTAATACCTTGTAAAACGGTTGTTAGTTTGGATGGAGTACCATTATAATTTCCAAGTATAGAAATTGAATTATCTGCATTTGGACCTAAAACAACAATCTTTTTCAATTTTTTGCTTAATGGAAGCGTATTTTTTTCATTTTTAAGCAGTACTATTGATTGTCTAGCCATTTTTAGAGCATGTTCTTTATGCTCCTCTGATTCTAATACTGAACTTGGAGTCTGAGCATACTTTACTATTGACACAGGATCAAACATGCCCAATCTGAAACGGATCATGAAGAGGCGTTTTACAGAAACATCAATCTGTTTTTCAGTGATTTGTCCATTTTTAACCGCTTGAACAAGTGATTTATAAGCATCTGTTCCGCAGTCGATATCGGTTCCATGAAGCACTGCATCGGCTGAAGCAGATGCCGCATCAGGATGTGTTTTATGGTTTTTAAAAAAATCGTCAATAGCCCAGCAATCAGATGTGACATAACCCGTAAATTTCCATTGATTTCTTAGAATATCATTCATTAAGATATCACTGGCGCAGCAAGGTTGGGTTCTAAAGGCATTATAGGCGCACATAACCCCTGCAACTTTGGAATTGGTGACTAGTTTTTTGAAAGCAGGCAAATAGGTGTCCCAAAGTTCATATGGAGTTACATCAACGTCAAAAGTGTGGCGCAAAGATTCTGGTCCGCTATGGACAGCGTAGTGTTTTGCGCAAGCCGCGGCTTTTAGGTATTTAGGATCGTCTCCTTGAAGGCCTTTTACAAAAGCATCGCCCAAAACAGCCGTCAGATAAGGGTCTTCTCCGTAAGTTTCTTGTCCGCGTCCCCATCTTGGATCTCTAAAGATGTTAATGTTTGGCGTCCAGTAGGTAAGTCCTAAATAGCGTTCGTTGGTTCTATTAAGCTCGACAGCTTTATTGTAAATGGCTCTGCCTTCTAGAGCAGAATAATCGGCCATTTTGAAAAGTGAATTTTTATCAAAAGTAGCGGCCATTGCAATAGCCTGTGGAAAAACTGTTGTTTTAAAGGGAGTTCTTGCAACGCCGTGAAGCGTTTCGTTCCACCAGTCATAAGCAGGAATTCCCAGCCGTGGTATGGCAGGTGCCGCATTTAACATTTGCGCTACTTTTTCTTCCAATGTTAATTGGCTCACCAAGTTTTCCACTCGTTCTTCAAAAGTAAGATCAGTATTTTGAAATGGAAATTTAGGGTCTTTGTTTTGTGCCGTACACCAAAGCGAGATTAATACCAGAATTTGATACTTTAATTTTTTTGTTTTCATATGAATAATTTTTACTGATGTTGCGAACTGATGGAGTGCTGTATTTTATTAAAAAATAAATTGCAACCGATTGTGTAAAGAAAAGAAAAATATTTTAACTTTAGATCATTATTTAAAAAATAATGCCTTTTTACTGTGGTATTAATGATTTTTTATGATAAAAATTTCATTTTATATTGATTTTCAGTAAATTCGTTGGTAAAGTGGAGAATAATAGTCTTGAAATACTTGACCGATTTTTTAAATTATATTTAAAATTTACGACTAATCATATAGTAAATGGAAGAACACAGACATGTAACAATTTATGATATTGCAAAGAGACTTAATCTGGCTACATCGACAATTTCAAGAGCTTTAAAAGACCATCATACCATAAGTGATAAGACTATTAAGAAAGTGAAAAAGACAGCCGAAGAAATGGGATTTGTTCCCAATACTTTGGCAGCGGGACTACGAGGCAACAAATCTAAAACTATTGGCGTTTTAATTCCAACTATCACACAGCCTTTCTTATCATCTTTGATCAGCGGTATCGAAATCACTGCCAGAAAATCTGATTACTCCGTTATTATTATGCAGTCGCATGATTCTTATGAAGAAGAAGTTAATATGACTAAATCGCTTTATAGCAGTAGGGTCAGCGGTGTTATTTGTTCGTTGGCAATGGAGACAAAAGATACTTCTCACTTTCAGCAATTTTCAAATAATAATATTCCTCTTGTATTTGTTGACCGTGTGCCTAAAGACTTTAATACTTTTAGGGTGGTTATTGATAATTATACGGCAGGATATAAAGCAACAAAACACCTGATAGAACAAGGCTGTAAAAGAATTGCACATATGACAGCAGGTGCTGAATTCGGCAATCTTTATAATGAAAGAAAAAGAGGCTATATAGATGCACTGGCAGATCATGGACTGCCATTAAAAGATGAATTGATTATAAATCTGAAAGCAATGACTTATGATGCTGGCGTTAAAGCCTGCAATAAACTGTTTGGGCTAAAATCGCCTCCCGATGGACTTTTTGCGCCAGGAGACATTCTTGCTGTTAGCGCCGTACAAACAGCAAAAAAGAAAGGAATTAAAGTTCCGCAGGATTTTGCTGTAATTGGTTTTAACAATGATCCCATTTCAGAGATAATCGAGCCGAATATTACAACGATTACCCATCCTGCAGAAAAAATGGGAAAAGCGGCAGCAAATATTGTCATTGATACTATAGAATTTCATAAAGAAGAAGAAGCAAAAGAAATCACTTTTCTAAATACTGAAGTATTGGTACGTGAATCTTCGAAGAAAGTTTAATTTTTTTTGTCCTTAAAAGAAACTGCTATTGCATTTTATGTAATGGCAGTTTCTTTTTGTCACATTAATTTAAAGGACATAATACTATGAATATTTTGAATTTGAAAGTCTTAAAAACTAGCCAAACTAGAATTTAATAAGTTTTTGATTAAGTATATTGGCAATCGGTTGTTAATTAGAAATAGCCTAAATAAAGCAAACTAAATTTGCATAGCATGTTTTTTTGTATAATTTTACACAACCGATTGTTTTTATCGGGAAACAATATTATTTTTGCCATTTCTGAAACTATTATCCTAGCGATTGTGAAAAAGAGACAATTGCATAGCCAAGCAAAGAGAATAAAATTCAGTTCACAGAATTTTTAGATTTCACCGAAACGGAACTGAAAGAAAGAAGAAGTTAATTATTAAAGAAAAATATCACTATGCCTGAAGACAGCATTGAACACATTAATTTTGAAGAAATAAGCAATCTGGCAATTTCCAAGCCTTTAGTTTCCCATATCTACACCGCCGATCCTTCGGCGCATGTATTCAACGGAAAGATTTACATTTATCCGTCGCACGACATCGATGCGGGGATTCCGTTCAACG
>Ga0209370_1000262_pt1 | contig 91586 bp, 90 predicted proteins | sample AgamicAtPrz_FD_187164 | JGI IMG/M metagenome (GOLD analysis project Ga0209370, IMG submission 187164) | Agave microbial communities from Guanajuato, Mexico - At.P.rz (SPAdes) (version 2) | ecosystem: Host-associated > Plants > Phyllosphere > Phylloplane/Leaf | place: Guanajuato, Mexico...
AGCGGGTTTTTAAATTTGGCTCCTCTGACTGGACTCGAACCAGTGACATACGGATTAACAGTCCGCCGTTCTACCGACTGAACTACAGAGGAATCGTGTGAACGGGGCGAATAGTAGCGGCGTGAAATGCCCTTGTCAAAGGCTGGTTCGCCTGTTGTCGATCGTTTGCTGACAAATTCAGCAAAGTGGCGTTTTTGCCAACGCTATGCACAGTGTTGGTGCAGGCGTACCCCTAATGGGGCAGATCATAAACCGCTGTTTCACTCATCAATTGCCGCTCTATGATTAGAATCTCTTATTTTCAGCCCCTTAGCGGCCATATCCCGTCAACGACAAAAACTGGCAAGCATCTTGCAAAACCTCTTTCAACAATTCGCGCCGGAACCGGCAACGCATTTCGTACAGGGGGCAATATGAACTTAAGACGACTGAAATACTTCGTAAAAATCGTCGATATCGGTAGCCTGACTCAGGCCGCAGAAGTGCTGCATATCGCGCAGCCGGCGCTGAGCCAGCAGGTGGCCACTCTGGAAGGCGAAATGGATCAACAGTTATTAATCCGTACCAAGCGCGGCGTAACGCCAACCGAAGCGGGCAAGATCCTTTACACCCATGCACGCACCATTCTGCGCCAGTGCGAACAGGCGCAGCTGGCGGTAGGCAACGTTGGCCAGACGTTAACAGGGCAGGTATCTATTGGCCTCGCGCCGGGAACCGCGGCCTCGTCGGTGACCATGCCTCTGCTGCAGGCGGTACGCGCCGAGCTGCCGGAAGTGCTGGTCTATCTGCATGAAAACAGCGGATCGGTGCTGAACGATAAGCTGCTGGGCGGGCATCTGGATATGGCGGTGCTGTACGACCGCTCCCCGGTGGCCGGGATCACCAGCCAGCCGCTGCTGAAAGAAGATCTCTTCCTGGTAGGTACCCGCGACTGTCCGGGTCAGAACGTGGATCTCACGGCGGTTGCCGAAATGAATCTGTTTCTGCCGCGCGATTACAGCGCCGTACGCCTGCGGGTGGACGAAGCCTTCTCACTGCGTCGCCTGACGGCGAAAATTATCGGTGAGATCGACTCCATCTCAACCCTGACGGCGGCGATCGCCAGCGGTATGGGCGTGACCGTCCTGCCGGAGTCCGCGGCGCGGGCGCTGTGCAGCGCGGCCAACGGCTGGATGGCGCGGATCACTACGCCTTCCATGAGCCTGCCGCTGTCGCTGAACGTCTCGGCACGCGGGTCGCTGTCGCCTCAGGCGCAGGCGGTGAAGGAGATCCTGATGTCGCTGGTCAGCCGTCCATCTCTGGAGAACCGCGAGCTGCAGCTGGTGAGTTAATATTCCATAAAAGCATAAGATGCTGGTTTTTATTATTTGTTCTCGCAGCGGGCACACTCTAACAATAGAGCTATGTCAGATGTGGCGGAGTGAACCGTGAATTTCCAGCAGCTTAAAATTATCCGTGAGGCGGCCCGTCAGGATTACAACCTGACCGAGGTCGCCAATATGCTCTATACCTCCCAGTCGGGCGTCAGCCGCCATATTCGCGAGCTGGAAGAGGAGCTGGGTATCGAGATTTTTATCCGCCGCGGCAAACGCCTGCTGGGGATGACCGAGCCCGGCAAGGCGCTCCTTACCATTGCCGAGCGCATCCTCAACGAAGCGAGCAATGTCCGTCGGCTGGCCGACCTCTTTACTAACGACGCCTCCGGCGTGCTAACCATCGCCACCACCCACACCCAGGCGCGCTATAGCCTGCCGCCGGTGATCAAGGCCTTCCGCGAACTCTTCCCGGAGGTGCGTCTGGAGCTGATTCAGGGCACGCCGCAGGAAATTGAAGTGCTGCTGCAAAACGGCGGGGCGGATATCGGCATCGCCAGCGAGCGTCTAAGTAACGATCCGCTGCTGGTGGCTTTTCCCTGGTTCCGCTGGCACCACAGCCTGCTGCTGCCGGTCGATCACCCGCTGGTGCAAACCACCCCGCTGACCCTGGAGGCGATTGGCAAATGGCCGCTTATTACCTACCGGCAGGGGATCACCGGGCGTTCGCGCATCGACGAGGCCTTTAACCGTAAAGGGCTGACGCCGGATATCGTGCTGAGCGCGCAGGATTCCGACGTGATCCGCACCTACGTAGAGCTGGGGCTGGGGATTGGCCTGGTAGCGGAGCAGTCTGGCAGCGATGACGAGCCGGACAACCTTGTACGTCTCGATACCCGCCACCTGTTTGATGCCAGTACGGTCTGGCTGGGGCTTAAGCGCGGGCAGCTGCAGCGCAACTACGTATGGCGCTTTATCGAGCTCTGCAACGCCGGATTGTCGGTAGATGAGATCAAGCGACAGGCGATGGAGCCGGAAGAGGTGGCGATCGATTATCAGATTTAAAACGCGTTGTTTACGAAGTGAAAAGCCTGCCCTGTGCAGGCTTTTTGTTTTCAGGCCTGCGGCAGGGCTCGGAAACCAGACTGCATCTTTGCCGAGCGGGATAAAAATGACGGAAGCACTGTTCCTGTTGCCGGTAAAGGAGCCTGCCTTTTCTCACCACCTCTCTTCATAATCCGCTTATAGCTTTACACCTATATAGCCTGCGATCTATATTATGAGGAGTTACCGTGTGGACGATTAAAACGACGGATGCGTTTGATAACTGGTTTACCAGGCTTGCTGATAGCGATCGTGCCAGCGTACTGGCCGCGTTGATGGTCCTGCGGGAGAAAGGGCCAGGATTATCCAGACCCTATGCCGATACGCTAAAAGGCTCGCGTTTCAGTAACATGAAAGAGCTGCGTATCCAGAGTAGGGGCGATCCTGTCCGGGCTTTTTTTGCCTTTGATCCACAACGTACAGGCGTTGTGCTCTGTGCAGGCCATAAAGTGGGCAATGAAAAACGCTTTTATGCCGAAATGCTTCCGGTTGCGGACCGGGAATACGCATGCTGGCTGGGTTCATTAAATGATGAGGAGTAACGCGATGGGCAGAACGCTGGAACAGCTTATTGCGGCCGAAAAACCCGAAGTGGTGGCCGATGCTGAGGCCCGGGCGACTGAGATTTTACTCAATATTCACCTGGCGGAGCTGCGCGAAAAAGTGCAAAAAACTCAGGTTGAAATGGCCCAGACGCTGGGGATCCGGCAGCCCACGGTTGCAGGTATGGAAAAACCGGGTCGTGATCTGAAACTTTCTACGTTGAAACGCTACGTTGAGGCGGCTGGCGGCAAGCTGAGTCTGAATATCGAACTGCCCGACGGCTCGCATTACGGCTTTGAACTGTAATGGTAAAACGGACGGCGGAGAGGCAGAAAAGCAAAAAGCCTGCTTGAAAGCAGGCTTTTCAAATTTGGCTCCTCTGACTGGACTCGAACCAGTGACATACGGATTAACAGTCCGCCGTTCTACCGACTGAACTACAGAGGAATCGTGTGAACGAGGCGCATATTAATGGCCCCGCTATTTTGTGTCAACACTAAAATTAACTCGCTGAATCAACTGATGAATTATGCTGCAAATTGCTGATTTAGTGTACCTGGACGTTTAAATCATCGCCATGCGCTTCATTATCACGAATACGCTGCAGCGGGTCCTGCTGATAAAACTGGCAGAAACGCTGCCACAATGCCGGGAAGCGAGGGGCGAAAAGCTCGGGCGCACTAAAGAAATATTCCGATAATACCGCGAAACACTCTGCCGGATCGGTGGCGGCGTAGGCATCAATACTGGCCGCGCTTTCGCCTACCAGGTCTATCTCATCCTGGATATTGTTCATTGCCGCGTGCAGGTCATGCTCCCAGCCTGCCACTTCACGCAGGGGGATGAAGGGCACGCCGCTGGCGCGATCGCCGTTGCGGGTGTCCAGCTTATGGGCTACTTCATGGACAATAAGGTTAAAGCCCGAGGCGTCGAACGAATCCTGAATATCGAGCCAGTTAAGAATAATCGGCCCCTGCTGCCAGCTCTGGCCGGACTGGACCATCCGCTGGTTATGCACCAGCCCAAAGTCATCTTCCCATTCATCATCCACGATAAAGGGGGCAGGGTAGATAAGGACTTCGTGGAAACCGTCCAGCCACTCTATACCCAGCTCCAGCACCGGCAGGCAGAAGAGCAGGGCAATGCGAGCGCTTTTATGATCGTCGAGTTCAAATCCCTGCAGCGGCACCAGGCGTTTTTGCTGTAAAAAACGCTCCGCCAGCTGCACAAGACGACTTTTATCCTCCGCGGAAAGATAAGCCAGCACGGGGATCGCCAGCGCCTCATTCCAGGGGAATGCGGTAGTACGCGCAGATTCATTAGACTTCCAGGGCCACTTAATCATCGCTTTGCTCGCAAACTCGTCACTTGAACAACATTGAACGGCTATGGGCTGTTAAAATGCCAAAATACCTGGCATCATGGCAACCATCAACACGGAGAGATGCCGGAGCGGCTGAACGGACCGGTCTCGAAAACCGGAGTAGGGGCAACTCTACCGGGGGTTCAAATCCCCCTCTCTCCGCCACTTCTTCTCTGCACATCACCTTCCTTATGCGTTGCGTACCTTATCATTCTGGCTGAATGAAGGAATAGCCCTTTACCGCTTCGTCTCTATATATGTGAACTAAATCAGGCTGTTTCCACAGCGCTGTTCTCTTATTGCACAAAAAGCTAATCCGGCTGGCAGAACTGCTTCAGCCGGGTTACCTGTTCCGGACGCAGGCGGTAGCGGTAAACCGGCCGTCCGGTAGCACCATAGTGGATGCTGGTGAACAGAATATTAATCTGCGCCAGCCAGATAAGATATTTGCGGCACGACACGCGTGAAATATTGACCGCATTCGCCAGGTCGTCGGTAGAAAATTCGATGCCCGGGTTGGCGTCGATCCATAAACATAGGGTGCGCAGCGTCTGGGGCGTTAACCCTTTAGGCAGCCTTTTGTGATCGAGAAACTCAGCCGTACTGCTGTGCAGCAGTTTATCCACATCTGTCTGATCGTAGTGGCGATGGGAATCCATCATCTGTTTCTTGGCCCGCCAGCCGCTCAGCGCCTCTTCAAAGCGCGGGAACTGGAAAGGCTTGATCAGATAGTCCGCCACGCCATAGTGCAGCGACGTCTGGATGGTGGCGGCATCGGAGGCGGAAGAGATCATAATCACCGCAATGTCACGTCCCGAGGCGCGCACCACCGGCAACAGATCCAGCCCGCTCTCCAGCTGCATATAGACGTCGAGCAGGATCAAATCCAGCGGACGGCTGCGATCCGCAACCGCCTCCACGGCCTGGGCGAGAGTGGAGACAATACCGCAGCAGCGAAAACCCTCGACCCGATTGACGTACATCTGGTTGAGGTCGGCCACCATGGCATCATCGTCGACAATCAAAACATTTAACACGCGCTATTCCTTTCACTGTCCCAGGGGATTTGCACAAAAAATTGGGTAAAGACGCCCGGTTCGGATTCGACGCTCAGGTCACCGCCCAGGCTTTCAAGCTGCTGACGGGCAAGAAACAGGCCCATGCCACGGTTTTCGCCCTTTGAGGAGAAGCCTTTGTCAAAAATCGCGCTCAGGTTGGCCGGCGTAATGCCCGGACCGTCGTCGCTCACTTCACAGCTTAGCCAGCCGCTCTGATAATGCATAAGCAGGCTGATTTCGCCCTCGGGCTGGCCGGCCATGGCATCCAGCGCGTTTTCAATAACGTTACCCAGCACGGTAATCAGCACCGCGATCTGCTGTTCGTTGGGATTATCCGGCACCAGGCACTCGTCGGCCAGCGTCAGGCTGAAACCCGCCTCTTTAGCCCTGTTGATCTTACCCAGCAGAAAACCCGCCACCACCGGCGACTGGATAGTTCGCTGCAGCGCGCCGATATCGAGCTGATAGTTGTGCGCGGTCTGCAGCACGTAGTTTTCCAGCTTGTCGTAGCGTTTCATATGCAGCAGGCCGAGGATCACGTGCAGCTTATTCATAAATTCATGCGAGTGGCTGCGCAGGGCATCCAGGTAGTTCACCATGCCGTCCATGCGCTGCATCAGCTGGCTGATTTCGGTTTTATCGCGGAAGGTGAGGATCGCGCCGATGCGCCTGGTCTGGTTTCTGACCGGCAGCGTGTTACAGAGCAGCAGATGCCCGTTACAGCTGATCTCCTCGTCCATGCGCGGCTCTCCGCTGTGGGATACCTCCCGCAAGGTCGCCAGCAGCGGCGTATGTTGCAACGCCTCGCCAAGGATTTGCCGGGCGGTATGGTTCACCATGGTCATCTTCCCCCGTGCATCCACGGCGATAACCCCCTCGCGCAGGGATTGCAGCATCGCCTGGCGCTGCTCAAACAGGGCCGAAATCTCGTACGGCTCAAGGCCAAACAGCACGCGCTTCAGCATGCGCGCCAGCGCCCATGCGCCAAGCGCCCCCATCAGGGCGCTAAACAGCACCAGCCAGATGGCATCCCAGCGGTTGCGGCTGATTTGCTGCTCCACCTTTTCCAGCGAAATACCGACCGCCACCACCCCTATCTGCTGGTGGCGGGCGTTATAGACCGGGGTAAAAACGCGCAGGGCTTCGGCCAGCACGCCATGGTTGATGGCGACGTTCTCTTTATTCTGCAATGCGGGGCGCAGATCTTCGCCAATAAAAGCTTTGCCGAGCAGGGCAGGGTTGGGATGGGAGTAACGAATGCCCTGCATATCGGTGACCACGGCAAACAGCAGGTTGTTGCGCTGCATAACGGCCAGCGCCACCGGCTGGATGCGGTGGCTCTCTGCCGGCTCCGTTAATCCACGCACCACCGCCGGGCTGTCCGCCAGCGTGCGGGCCACCGCCAGGGCGGTATCTTCCACGCCGTCGCGCGTGGCTTTAGTGATTTGCGCGAAATAGAGGGCAAAAATCACCAGCAGTATGCAGCCCGTTACGCTGTATACCATCAGGGTGACCAGGGTATTTAGTCTCATTGGGCGCTTATGCGGGGCAAGAACGGGGGGCAAATCGCGCATTGAAACTCCGGGGACCGCTTAAAAGCGTCATTATCACCGATGCTGTGCGATTGTTAAAGCTATGTAAAAGGCAAACGGGCGGGGGGAGAAAATAAAAAGCCCGCTTTTCAGCGGGCCCGGTGAGAAATGCAGCGCATCAGAACTGGTAAACGATACCCAGCGCCAGCTGATCGCCGGTAGACTGGCCGGTGATTTTGGCGTCGTCATTATCCAGCAGGTTGATCTTGTAGGCGGAGTAGACGTTCATGTTTTTATTGAAGTAGTACCAGGCGCCAACTTCGACGTAGTTCTGGCGATCCGCATCCACTTTGTTTGGACCCAGGTCTTTGCCTTTGGAGTAGACATAGCCCAGGGACGGACGCAGGCCGAAGTCAAACTGGTACTGAACCACGCCTTCAACGTTCTGGGTTTTATTCGCAAAGCCAACGTCGTTGCCAATCCAGCTCAGGTTACGGGTTTCACCGTACATGACCGCAACGTACAGGTCGTTGGCATCGTATTTACCCGCCAGAGACCAGACCTCCGCTTTTTCACCGTTGCCGTCTTTAGTCTGAACGTTGGTACGATCCGAATTGCCATAGACGCCCACGACGCCAAAGCCGTCAAACTCATAGCTCACGGAGGTGCTGTACCCGTCGCCGTTGCCTTTTTCTACATTCTTATCGTGGTTATTGCCCTGGTACTGCACGGCAAAGTTGAGGCCTTCTACCAGACCAAAGAAATCGGTATTACGGTAGGTCGCCACGCCGGTAGTACGTTGGGTCATATAGTTGTCGGTGGCCACCCAGGAGTCACCACCCCATTCAACCAGCATATCGGTGTATGCGCCAGCGTCATAGGCCACGCCGTAGTTGCGGCCATAGTCAAATGAACCGTATTCGCCAAAATTCAGGCCGGCAAAGGCGAGACGGGAGCTTTCGTCCTGCGCGCCTTCCGGTGCGTTGGCCTTCATGTTGTATTCAAACTGGCCGTAACCTACCAGCTGGTCGTTGATTTGGGTCTGCCCTTTGATGCCGAAACGGGCATAGGAGTCGTCTTTGTTGCTGCTGTTGCTCTTCTCGGTGTCGGTCCAGATACGTTTACCAACCATCTTTCCGTAAAGATCGAACTTATTGCTGTCTTTATTATAGATCTCTGCGGCATTTACCGCGCCTGCAGATAACAGTACGGGTACCAGAACGGCCAGAACTTTTCTTTTCATTATATATTCCCTTTATATATTTATCGGAAGACGTACATCACCCACTCCGGGGGTGGGTAAATACTATTTCAGGAGTTCAAATTCCGGTTCTGAAATAAATGTAACTATATTATTTAAACTATTTCAAAATATTACAATAAGTGTCTTTATATGTATTTTTGATGAGTGCTTGTTAATGCATGTCTACAGGATATTAATCACAATATCATGTGGTTATAGTTTTCCTTGGAAGCATTGGTGATGGTGATTGATGGCGGCTGAAGCTGGAGGCAGAAAACAAAAAAAGCCCAATATAAATATTGGGCTAAAGGACCGTAAAATAAATGGCATGTAAATATTAGAGTATGAAATAAAATACTGGCGAATCATTGCACTCATGCTGATGAGAATAAATCTGTTTTTGAGTTCAGCAATATAATTAGGAATTTATAAGCGTTAATTACTTCGTCTTTTAATAAAGATAAAGTCCCCTGATACCTAAAGTTTTTGTCACCAGCCCGATCCGGTGGCGTGTCTGCCCGGCCATTCCTTGCTATGGTACGGGTTTTTGCTCCGATGGAACCCGCTATGCAACTCGCCCAGTGGCAGCAACGTTTTGAACAGTGGCTGGCTGAACATCATCCCGGCGATGACGCCGCCCATGATATATCGCATTTTCGCCGCGTCTGGCATACCGCGAGGCGGCTGATGGCCGATAAACAGGTCGATCCGCTGGTTATTCTCGCCGCCTGCTATTTTCATGACATTGTCAGCCTGCCAAAAAACCATCCCCAGCGCAGCCGCTCTTCCCTGATGGCGGCCGCGCGGGCCGTTGAGATCCTGCGCCGCCATTTTGCCGACTTTCCGCCCGAGGCCTATGCCGCCGTACGGCATGCTATCGAAGCGCACAGCTTTAGCGGCGGGATTGCGCCCGTGTCGCTGGAGGCCAAAATCGTACAGGATGCCGATCGGCTGGAAGCCCTGGGCGCTATCGGCCTGGCGCGGGTTTTTGCCGTCTCCGGCGCGCTGGGCGTGGCGCTGTTTGACGCAGAAGATCCCTTTGCCGATCGCCGCGAACTGGATGACCGGGCGTTTGCGCTCGACCATTTCCAGAGCAAGCTGCTCCGCCTGCCGCAGACGATGCAAACCGCCGAGGGCAGGGCACTGGCCCGGCATAACGCCGATTTTCTTATCCAGTTTATGGCCAAGCTCGGCGCCGAGCTAAACGGCGACTGTCTGGGGGGGGACGAGCGGGTGTTACAACGTTTCCGCGCCACGCTCTGATGCCAATCTGTGATAATCTTTTCAGATCACCCTTGTCCGGTTAAATATATGCAGGAAAATGTATCAGTGATGGACGCCGGCCCGGTGCTGGCAGAAAAATCCACGGCCTCGGTGCAGGCGCTATTACGCCAGCTGCTGGAAATCTATGACGCCAGAACCCTGGCAAATCTTTTAAAAGCGCAGGACGAGGGGCGCTGGAGCCCGGCGATCGTCAAACGTCTGCTTATCAGCGACCGGGCCGGGCATCGCCTGAGCGATCGCGCCTTCGCCTTCCTGCAGGATCTGCTGCCCCGTCCGCCGGCCTGCCACGGCAATTACGCCTTCCGCTTTGTTGACCTGTTCGCCGGTATCGGCGGCATCCGCCACGGCTTCGAGGCTATCGGCGGCCAGTGCGTTTTTACCAGTGAGTGGAATAAACACGCGGTGCGCACCTATAAGGCCAACTGGTACTGCGATCCCGCCAGCCATACTTTTAATGAAGATATTCGCGAAGTCACGCTCAGCCACAGCGAAGGGGTGACGGACGCCGAGGCGGCGGAGCATATCCGCCGCACTATCCCGGAGCACGACGTGCTGCTGGCGGGCTTCCCCTGCCAGCCTTTCTCCCTCGCCGGGGTGTCGAAAAAGAACGCCCTTGGCCGGGCACACGGTTTTGCCTGCGACACCCAGGGCACGCTGTTTTTCGACGTGGCGCGCATTATCGACGCCCGCCGCCCGGCGATCTTCGTGCTGGAGAACGTTAAAAACCTTAAAAGCCACGACGGGGGCAAAACCTTCCGCATTATCATGCAGACCCTCGATGCGCTGGGATATGACGTGGCCGATTCGCAGGATACCGGGCCGGACGATCCCAAAATCATCGATGGCAAACACTTTCTGCCGCAGCACCGGGAGCGCATCGTGCTGGTGGGCTTTCGCCGGGATCTGAACCTGCTCGGCGACTTCAGCCTGCGCAATCTGCCCGCGCTGTATCCCGCGCGCCGGACCACTATCGCCGAGCTGCTGGAGCCTGAGGTCGACGCCAAATTTATCCTCACCCCCATACTGTGGAAATACCTTTACCGCTATGCGAAGAAGCACCAGGCGAAGGGGAACGGCTTCGGTTTTGGCATGGTGGATCCCGCCAATCCCCACAGCGTGACCCGAACCCTGTCAGCGCGCTACTACAAAGACGGGGCGGAAATTTTAATCGACCGGGGCTGGGATAAAGCGCTGGGGGAGAAGGATTTTGACGATCCGGGCAATCAGCGCCACCGCCCGCGCCGCCTGACGCCGCGGGAGTGCGCGCGTCTGATGGGCTTTGAAACGCCGCAGGGCTACCGCTTTCGTATTCCGGTGTCTGACACCCAGGCCTACCGGCAGTTTGGCAACTCGGTGGTGGTGCCGGCCTTTGCCGCGGTAGCGAAGCTGCTGGAGTCCCGCATTCTGCAGGCCGCACGGCTGCGGCAGGGTGAGGCCGTCCATCAAGAATGTCCACAATAAGGCCACCCGCGGTGGGAACCGCCGTGCCGTCGGCACGGACAGATAGGGTAAGCCGGTCAGTATGGCGCTTTTATTAACCAGACAGCGTCCCTGAACGGGGACGCTAAAGGCGTTTACGCAGACAGGTAGTCTGACGTTGACTGAACGCTGGCATAGCCAAATTCAAAAGCGGCCATCATGGCAGCATGAACCTGCGCCGCCGGCGCGGTGACTCCGCCAAATTGCAGGTCCAGCGTGGCGCAGGCGTCATGCAGGACGGTGACCGGGTAGCCCATATCTGCCGCCGCTCTTACGCAGGCATCCACGCACATATGGCTCATGGCGCCGACGATAACCACCTCTTCAACCTTTTTTGCCTCCAGCTGCGCTTTTAAGTCAGTTTCGCGGAAGGCGTTGATGAAATGCTTCACAATGACGGCCTCGCCCGCTGCCGGGGCGACTTCTTGCTGGAGCTCTACGCTATCGGTACCGGGGGTAAACAGCGGTGCCGCGCTATCAGCTGACTCGTGGCGAATATGAAATACGGGGATGCCCTTTGCGCGCGCGTCGGCGATAACAAGCGCGGCGTTACGGGCCGCCGCCTCGATGCCGGTAAGAGGCAGTTTGCCGGTGGGCAGATATTCGTTTTGCAAATCAATTACGATTAAACCACGTTGTTTCATTAGATCATTCCTTCTGGCCTGTTCAGTGAAGCAAAAGTCTGACAGTAAAGGCGCCCGGCATGAAGTGGCGTGAACGACATTATAAAGGTCAATAACGACATTTTAACTTATGTCTCTTTTTGCCCGCTGGTGCTAAAACGCCGGCGATATTCCCCCGGGGTAAGCCCAACGATGCGGGTGAAGATTTTTCGCAGCGCACCCGGATCGCTGTAGCCCACTTCCCAGGCGATGCGATCGAAAGCGTCGTTGCTGAATTGCAACAGCTCCTGAGCCCGCCCTACGCGAAGGTGCTGACAATATTCCGTACTGGTCATGCCGGTTGCTTTCTGAAAGCGACGCAGAAAGGTTCGCTCCTCTAACCCTGCCTGCCCGGCCAGCGTCGACAGAGCGACATCTTTTGCCTGAGTCGCCTGTAGCCAGTGCTGGACTTTCAGGACTGACGCATCCCCGTGGGTCAGGCGCGGCGAGAAGACGCTGTAGTAGCGTTGTTCACGGCCTGGCGGATCGACGAGCAGCATCCTCGCGGTATCGATCATTACGGTTGGCCCCAGCAGACGATGAACGATCCGCAGGCCGAGGTCGGTCCATGACATCAGGCCTCCCGCGGTGATGATATCGCCGTCATCGATAATCAGCTGACTCTCATCGACCGCTATATTGGGGAACCGCTGACGCAGAAGGTCGGCATAGGCCCAGTGCGTGGTCATTTTTCGCCCGGCCATCAGCCCGGATGAGGCCAGGACAAAGGCGCCGGCGCAGACCGAGCCGAGAATAACCCCGCGATCGCGCAGGCCGGTTAGCCATGGCGTTAACTCCGGCGGCGTCTCGACGACGGCAGGCGCTCCCAGAGCCGGTGGGATAAGCATCGCCGACAGCAGCGTTGACCCGGCTTCAGGCTCCGTATCAAAAACGCGGACCGGATCTGTTTGCGCATCGGGCTGCTGCCAGTGGGTCACTCTGAGGGAATTTTCTTTTTTATTCTGATGTTTTTGAGCAAACGTATTAGCCACATAAAAGAGATCGTTCAGCCCAAGCACGGCAGCCTGCTGAACACCCGGATAAACAAACAGCCCAATTTCAAGCACGATCTTCCTCCCGCCTGTCGTTTTTGCCCCATCACATGTCGTTTCCGACGCAGGTTACTTTAGCATTGCCCGATCCTGATAAAACAGCCTGCTGCGCAAATTACCCTTAATGGAAAAGGGGGAGGCTACGCGGCGCTGAAGATGGCTTGACTTATCCGGATATAGTTTAGTAATTTCTAAATTTAGAAGATGCTAAACTATACCGGTATGAATGACCTTAACTTACTGCAGCAGCAGGCGGATAAAGCCGCTGCCCTGCTAAAGACGCTGAGCCATCCTCAGCGCTTATTGATTTTATGCGTGCTGATCGGACGGCCCGGAACGGAAGCCGGAGAGCTGAGCAAGATGAGCGGGCTCAGCGCCTCCGCCACCTCGCAGCACCTGGCCCGCATGAAAGCCGAAGGGCTGATAGAGGGCGTACGCCATGCCAGGTTCATCCGTTATCACATTAAAAACGAGGCGATTTTTGCCGTAGTGCAGACGCTTAAGAATATCTACTGTCCGGGAGAATAGTATGTCCTCGCTTGTCGTTACGCCTGAAGAGGCCAGGGCGCTTTCCAGCCGCCATGCCATAGTGATTGATATCAGAGGGCACGAGGAGTGGCGGCGGGAACATATCCCCGGCGCACGCGCGCTGCCGCTGGATAACATTAAGCCCGGCTGCTTTAGTGAAGAGACGTTGAATCAGACGGATACCATAATTTTTCACTGCCAGAGCGGCATGCGAACGGAAAAAAGCCGGGACCAGCTGGTAGCCTCAGCGCATCCGGCAAGGGCTGCGATTATTGAGGGCGGTCTCAATGCCTGGAAAAAGGCCGGCTATCCCGTCGTTACCGATCGCCGCCAGCCATTACCCCTGATGCGCCAGGTACAGATAACCGCCGGGGCGCTGGCGCTGGCAGGGACAATCGCCGGCGCATCGCTGGCTGCCGGCTTTTATATTATTCCCGGCGTCGTTGGAGCAGGCCTGATGTTTGCCGGGAACACGGGGTGGTGCGGCATGGCGAAACTGCTGGCGGCCATGCCCTGGAACAGAACTCAAATGTAGTGGAGATCCACCAGCGCGGGGCCTCTCTGGAGGTTATGCTAATCTCTTCATTAGGCACGTGAGAGCGGTGTTTATGTCGAAATTAACAGATAGCCGCCCAGCCGGGGCAGGCAAAGGGCGCAGCGAGGCGGCTTATGACGGACGTCCACGATAAGGCCACCCGCAGTAAAAACATGCGCGCCATCGGCACGCGGGATACCGCCATTGAAAAACGGGTGGCGTCCCTGCTAACGGAGAGCGGCTTTGACTACCGGGTGCAGGACGCGGCGCTGCCCGGCCGCCCCGATTTCGTCATCGATGAATGGCGCTGCGTCATCTTCACCCACGGCTGCTTCTGGCATCACCACAACTGTTACCTGTTTAAGGTGCCGGCATCCCGCACCGACTTCTGGCTGGATAAAATCGGTAAAAACGTCATCCGCGACGCCCGCGACCTGGGGCTGCTGCATCAGCAGGGCTGGCGGGTGCTGGTGGTGTGGGAGTGCGCCCTGCGCGGCAGGATGAAGCTCGACGATGCCGCCCTGAGCGCGCGGCTGGAAGAGTGGATCTGCGCCGGCGGCGAGGCGGCGCAGATCGATACTAAGGGCATTCGCCCGCTTAAGGTTTCTCCGCCGGATGCGCAGCAACCACCGGTTTAGCCGGCAGCAGATATTTGCCCAGGGTCACCAGCACCACCGCCAGAATAATAATCCCCAGCGCCATCCACTCGACGGAGGAGAGCACTTCGCCGCCGAAGCCGGTACCCAGCAGGACCGCCACCACCGGGTTTACGTAGGCATAGCTGGTTGCCACCGCCGGCGAGACGTTGCGGATCAGGAACATATAGGCGTTAATGGCGATCACCGAGCCGAAGAGCGCGAGGTAGCCCACCGCCAGAAACCCCGACAGATCGGGCAATTGGGTGAGCTTTTCCCCGGACAGCAGGGAGGCGCACAGCAGCACTATCCCGGCCGTCAGCATCTCAATGGCGCCCGCCATCATGCCGGTGGGCAGTTCGATGCGCGAGCCATATACCGAGCCGAAGGCCCAGCTCATGGAGCCTATCAGGATAATCACTGCCCCCCAGGGGTTACCGCTCAGGTTGCCGCCGCTGTTCAGCAGAATAATCCCCACCAGCCCGATAGCGATGCCCATCCACTCCAGCTTGCGGGTTTTGATGCCGAAAAGGCGGCTAAAGCAGAGGGTAAACAGCGGTACGGTGGCGACAACCACGGCGGCGATCCCGGAAGGGACGTTCTGGTGCTCGGCCACGGTGACCAGGCCATTACCCACCGCCAGCAGCAGGATACCGATCAGCGCCGCATTGAGCAGCGGGCGGCGCGGGGGCAGCTTTTCCCCCCGCAGCAGCAGAAAGGCCAGCAGCAGAATGCCCGCCGATAAGAAGCGAACCCCGGCCATCAGCAGCGGCGGCCAGCTCTCCACGCCGATGCGAATAACGAAATAGGTGGAACCCCAGATAATATAAAGCGCAAACAGCGCGCCAATAAGCGGTAACAGGTGCCTGATACGCATACTCCCTCACGGCGATATAAAAAGGTCGCGTATAGTTAACGTCAAAACTATCACGCTGGCGAGCGCTTTAATTGTTCTGCTGGTGTGAATTATTTGTTGACGAAACGTGGTGGTTTGAGAGCTGGCGGTTTTCCTCCATACTCTTTATGTAATTCACAACAAGAAGGAAGTTTATTTTGGCAGGAAGTAGCTTATTAACATTATTGGATGACATCGCCACGCTGCTGGATGACATTTCGGTCATGGGAAAAATAGCGGCGAAGAAGACCGCCGGGGTGTTAGGGGACGATCTGTCGCTGAACGCGCAGCAGGTAACCGGGGTGCGCGCCAACCGCGAGCTGCCGGTAGTGTGGGGCGTGGCCAAGGGCTCCTTTCTTAACAAGCTGATCCTGGTGCCGCTGGCGCTGCTGATCAGCGCTTTTATTCCCTGGGCCATCACCCCTTTGCTGATGATCGGCGGGGCATTTCTCTGCTTTGAAGGGGTAGAGAAAGTCCTGCATACCTTTGAATCACGCAAAGAGAAGGAGAGCCCGGCGGCCCGCCAGCAGCGTCTGGAAGCCCTCGCCGCGGCCGATCCTAAAGCCTTTGAAAAAGATAAAATCAAAGGGGCTGTCCGCACCGATTTTATTCTCTCGGCCGAGATCGTCGCCATCACCCTGGGGATCGTGGCCGACGCGCCGCTGCTTAACCAGGTGCTGGTGCTGGCCGGGATCGCCATTCTGGTGACCATCGGGGTCTATGGCCTGGTGGGCGTTATCGTCAAGCTGGACGATATGGGCTACTGGCTGGCGGATAAGCGCAGCGCGCTGGCCCGGGGTATTGGTAAAGGCCTGCTGGCGGTGGCTCCCTGGCTGATGAAGTCGCTGTCGGTAATCGGCACCCTGGCGATGTTCCTCGTAGGCGGCGGCATCGTGGTGCACGGCATTGCCCCTCTGCACCACGCTATTGAGCATTTTGCCGGGGCCCACGGCGCGGTGGTGGCGGCCGTCCTGCCGACCCTGATTAACCTGGTGCTCGGTTTTATCATCGGCGCGCTGGTCGTTGCGGTTGTTAAAGGGGTCGAAAAAATGCGGGGTAAGTCACACTAAAAAGCCGCGCAGAGCGACCATTCCTCGACTAACCTGAAACAGTTTCACACTGATAAAGGAGGCGGTTATGGTCTTTCTGGTCAGCGATGAAGTTAAGCCTAAAAACGGCGGTCCGCGTATGGTAGTGACCGGCTATGCCAGCGGCATGGTGGAGTGCCGCTGGCATGATGGTTACGGGATCCAGCGAGAGGCATTTCGTGAAGACGAGCTTCAGCATGGTGACGGTTACCGGACTCAGGAACAGGCTTAGATCACGCTACGCCCGGCTTTGCCGGGCGTTTTTGTCAGCTATAATCGCAGATATCGGTGATGTAATGCGAAACCGCTGCCGGTGCGGATGACGCAGTGTGGTTATCATGGAGAGTGTGTGCAGCACGACAATCAGATAAGAAAATCGACGCTTACCCGGCGTCAGCGCTTACACCCCGGTCGGATCGTCACGCTCTGTTTTGTCACCGTCCTCATTTTTTCCACGCTGCTCACCTGGCGCGAGGCCGTCGTGCTGGAAGATGCCTATATCTCCAGCCAGCGCAACTATCTCGACAGCGTGGCCAACACCCTTGACCGCCAGCTGGAGTACAGCGTCGACAAGCTGCTCTTTTTCCGTAACGCCATGCACGACTCCCTGAAGGTGCCGCTGGTTTCCGCCAGGCTGCAGCAGAGCATTGCCCGCTTCTCCAGCCTGCGCACGAGGCCCTGGTGGCAGCTCACCGTGAATGAACAGCGCACCCTGCCGCTGAACGGCGTCTCCGATGATTTCGTTACCCAGACCATCACCCTGGCACGCGACGATGCCCGCCTGCCCGATGAGATGAGCGCCGCCTTCGAAGCCGGCAACCTGATGCGTATCTCCTCCCCGCTAACCACGCTTGCGAAGCGGGTGGTTTATGCCTCCCGCGCGGGCTTCTATCTCTCCACCGACGCCAGCGAGCGGCAGCACGATATCACCTCCCGCTATTATCAGCTGGTCACCAGCCCCTGGTTTACCCGCCAGTCAGAGCGTAACAATAGCGCCCGCAGCGTACGCTGGTTTACGCGCCCCGGCCTGCCCGGGAGCGAGAGCGACCGCATTATCACCGTCAGCGTTCCCGTGGATTACCAGCATTACTGGTACGGCGTGCTGGCGATTGATTTTACCCTGGCGACGCTGCGCGACCTGCTGAAAGAGGCCGTAGGGGACAATGGGGAAGGGGAGTTTCAGCTGTACGATAGCCGCTTAGCGCTTATCGCCACCTCGCAGCCGGACGCGGAACAGGTTACCCGCTTCGACGCACAGGAGCTTGCCCGCATCGCCGGCGAGCTTCAGCACGATAACGAAGGGGGACTTCACCTGGGAAGCCGGTACGTTAACTGGCAGCGCATGGACCATTTCGACGGCGTGCTGCTGCGGGTCCATACCCTGGCAGAAGGCGCCAACGGCAATTTTGGCCGCATAACCATCGCCCTGACGCTGCTCTGGCTGCTCTTCACCGGCATGTTGATCGGCTCCTGGCTGGTGATCCGCAGAATGGTAAGCAACATGTATAACATGCAGCACTCGCTGCAGTGGCAGGCCTGGCACGATCCCATGACCCGCCTGTTAAACCGCGGGGCGCTGTTTGAACGGGCGAAAAGCCTTGCCGAACGCTGCCGCCAGCGCCAGCAACCGTTCTCGGTGATCCAGATGGATCTCGACCATTTTAAAGGTATTAACGATCGCTACGGCCACCAGGCCGGCGATAAAGTGCTGATCCACTCCGCGGGGCTGATCGCCGCCAGCCTGCGCGATACCGACGTCGCTGGCCGCATCGGCGGTGAGGAGTTCTGCGTTATCCTGCCGGATACCACGCTCGCCCAGGCGGGGCAGGTAGCGGAGCGCATCCGGGCGCGTATTAACCGCCGGGAGGTGCTGGTGAAACGCGGCCAGACGGTCTGCGTCAGCGTATCGATTGGGGTGAGCAGCGCGCAGGAAAGGGATATTTATGACTTTGAACAGCTGCAATCCATTGCCGATGCCCGCCTGTATCAGGCGAAACAGGGCGGGCGCAACCGGGTCGTCGCTCAGGACGACAAGAAGTGATCTAACCCTTCCCGCCAGCCCTCCGGCCCCTCCTGTTGGGTATGATAAACCCGCTCGGGGGCGTCGTTTTGCAGCTGTACCCCCAGCCGGTTGATCCCCTTAACCACCACCGCATAATCCACGCTGTCCAGCAGGGGCGCGTCGTTCGGCCCGTCGCCGAGGCCGAGGGTAACCGGCGCCTTGCCCTCCCGCTGGCGATACTGTTCAGTAAGCCAGTTAATCGCCTGGCCTTTGCCGCCCCGGGCGTCGAGGATGTGCCAGAAGCGCGCCCCCTGCACAAAGGTCAGCCCCAGCGACTCCAGCGCGCTGGCAAAGGCCGCCATGTGCTCGTCGGTGTCGCGCCAGATAAGGGTGGCGGAGGCCTCGTGCAGGCGTGCCAGGGTAGCTCTTTCGCGGGACAAACCCGTCCACTCGCCTATCACCTTTACGTCCACGTCATCGAAGCTGGTAAATTTATAACCCTGCTGCTGGCGCAGCTGGTTAATGACGTTAGCGATGTCGTCATGCGGCGCGCCGTTTATCAGGCGGGGGGCATTGGGGTGATCGTTCCAGCGGGCGTCCAGCTGGATCACAGCGCCGTTTTCGGCAATAAACGGCAGGCCGTCGAGCCCGAGGTCGCTCTGGATCGCCAGCATCTCCGCGGCCGTTTTGCTGCTGCATAAAATGACCGGGATCTGGTTATTTTTGAAGGTCTCCAGCCAGCCGAGCTCGGGCTCCCAGCCGTAGGTGTGGATATCGAGCAGCGTGCCGTCCAGATCGGAGTAGATCAGCAGCGGATCCTGAAGTGAGGGCATAGTCTCTCCCTTGTCATAATGGCTTATAAGTGAGATTAATCTTAAAAAAATGGCATCGAAGGATATATCGTCCTGGGATCGATTCCGGCAAACCCATACGCCATGCGCTCTGGGAGTTATAACTAAAACTCACTGATATTCATGTATCTATGCATATGGAGAATATTTCCTTGTCATGCAAAATATTTGCGGATAAGGTAACTCCCACATCAGATTTCCTGGTGTAACGAATTTTCAAGTGCTTCTTGCATAAGCAAGCTTGATCCCGGTCACCCCATGACCGGGATTTTTTTCGTCTCAGCGATTTACTTCCGTAATGCTGAAGTCATGTATATCCAGCTCAAAGGCCTCCGCCAGCTCGTGCCAGGTATGGTAATCATGGCCATTTACCCGCACCCGGTTCGGGTCATCTTCAATGCGCTGGACTTCGCTCTCGCTGATCTCGTTGATGGCCGCAAGCAGGGCGTCCACATCAACATTAACCTCACGTTTGGCGGTGTCGCTGTACTCTTTCACGGTCTTCATCTGGTACTCCTCGGTTGACCCATTGCCGTATAAGTATAGACCGATGATAAAAGCGGCAAATGGTCGCCGGGGCGCTGCCAGTTAACGCGATTTGTTCTACACTGGCTCAAAACCAGAGGAGGATTTTATGAAGGTCAACGATCGCGTTACGGTTAAAACGGACGGCGGGCCGCGCCGCCCGGGTGTCGTACTGGCGGTAGAGCCGTTTAATGAAGGCACGATGTATCTGGTAGCGCTGGAAGATTACCCGCTCGGCATCTGGTTCTTTAATGAGTCAGGCCACCCTGACGGCATCTTCGTGGAACGCGATGAGTAACTGAGGGTCGGGTGGCATGCCCGACGTTTGTGCTGGCCAGAGACAAAAAATCTCTGGCAGAGCCAGAGATCGCAGGAGGAATTAACGCATGTTGACGAAAATGCCGTTAGTTACGTTATCCGTGAGTCGAACCACATGATAGATCACTTGCTTATTATGCGTTTTGATCTTCCTTTTAATATTACCCTTATGTGATGATACCGTTTTAGCTTTGATATTCATCTGGTCGGATATTTGGATCGTTCCCTGTCCCGCCATCCACATTCGCAGCATACTCGATTCAGTACGGCTTAATGATAAAGTAGGTAAATTAATTACCCCTACATGTTTAATCGTTCTGTTCAAATAATCTCCCAAAATATCATCCAATGATTCAGGCTTTATTGATTTCGAACTTATAAGAAGGTTCTGACGGACAAGTAAATATTCATCGAAATGGATATTCGCTATCGCCATAAAAACTATAAACATAGTTTTTGGATGCTGATTAATGATTTGCTTTATTTGCTGACTGTTGGCTGGATCGTGGATGAAACAGTCCTCATTAATAAACACCACAGCTGGCTTCAACTCATCACAAGCGGCTTCAAGTTGGTCAACGGTGTGCACATCGTTGATTTCTCTTTTTTTTACCCCTCTGCTTGCCAGATACCCGGTTAGCCCTAGCCGGGTGTAACTGCATAAATCCATAATAATCGTTGACATGGCATACCCTCACTCAATGCGTAACGATAATTCACCACCTGCCTGAGAGCTCAAAACAGCCATACGGGATGGAAATAACTTAATAACCTGTGAGCATAACAAAGACTTTCAGGCGAACTCACTATCCCGTAAAGTTACGTATAATTTGCCAGGAATCATCTTAAAGTAAAGTAAATGTTGATTAATGTGAGGGGCATAAAAACAAATAAACCGCACCAGATATATCCTGGCAGATGTTTCTCATGAAATATTTTAGGAATATCCTCAAAGAGACAATATAAAGATTAAGGATTAGTATTTCGCGGTAATTCGCTTACGATATCGGCTAACAGATTGAATATTTCACCGAATAAATGTTCGCAGAACGGAGCAATAAGAGGCATTAACAGGGAAATGAGCAATATTCCAACGCTCAGGGTGAGCGGAAAACCGATCACGAATACCGAAAGCTGAGGCGCCATTCTGTTGAGCAAACCCAGCGCCAGGTTAACGGTCAGCAGCAGGGTAATGAGGGGCAGGGCCAGCATCAGGCCGTTGAGGAAAATCATGCCCGCCGCCCGGGTGAGGGCCATAAACGCGTTGCTGTTAATCGGCTGCCCGCCGATGGGCAGGGTATGGAAGGTATCCACCAGCATGGAGATCAGCCACAGATGGCCATCGAAGGCGAGGAACAGCAGCATCGCCAGCAGGTCGATGATACGCGCCAGCACCGGCATGTTGAGGTGGCTGCCGGGGTCAAAGAAGGTGGCGAAAGAGAGGCCCATCTGCAGGCCTATCAGCTCGCCTGCGGTACGCACCGCCGCAAAGGCAAACTGCATGGTAAACCCAATCGCCACCCCAATCAGGATCTGCTGAAGCGCCAGCCAGAGCGCCCCGGCCGAGAAAATAGGCACCTCAACCGGCGGCAGGCCAGAGGCAATAATGATAGTGATGATAATCCCCAGACCGATCTTTATCCGTTTGGGAATGGTGCGCTCGCTTAAAATGGGCGCGGTTGAGATCAGCGCCAGCACGCGCAGCAGCGGCCAGAAGTAGAGGCTGAGCCAGTGGATCCACTGGTCGCTGGTAAAGTGCAGCATCGCGCGCGTTAGCCGATGATGTAAGGGAGGTTGGTGAACAGATTACGCATGTAGTCCAGCAGCAGGTTCAGCATCCAGGGGCCGGCGATCACCATCGCCACGAAGACGGCGATGATCTTGGGGATAAAAGAGAGGGTCATCTCGTTTATCTGGGTGGCGGCCTGCAGGATACTGATAACCAGACCCGTCACCAGCGCTACCAGCAGCAGCGGGGCGGCAACGGCAATCGCGACTTTCATCGCTTCCGTACCCATCATCATTACCGATTCTGGCGTCATGGCCCGCTCCTTAACTGTAGAAACTCTGCGCCAGCGACCCGACCAGCAGCTGCCAGCCGTCCACCAGCACAAAGAGCATCAGCTTGAAGGGGAGGGCAATGGTCGCCGGCGGCACCATCATCATCCCCAGCGCCATCAGCACGCTGGCGACCACCAGGTCGATAATCAGGAACGGAATAAAAATGGTAAAACCAATCTGGAAGGCGGTTTTCAGCTCGCTGGTCACATAGGCCGGCAGCAGAATGCGCATCGGCACCGCTTCCGGCCCCTGCATCGGGCCGGCGTTCGCCAGGCGGGCAAAGAGCGCGAGGTCCGCTTCGCGGGTCTGGCGCAGCATAAATTCACGCAGCGGCTGCGCGCCTTTATCCAGCGCTTCCTGCATCGAGATCTTCTCTTCGCTGAAGGGCTGATAGGCGTCGGTATAAATCTTATCGATCACCGGCGACATAATAAAAAAGGTGAGGAACAGGGCCAGCCCGAGCAGTACCTGGTTTGGCGGCGCGGAGGGGGTGCCAAGCGCGTTACGCAGCAGGCCAAAGACGATGATGATGCGGGTAAAGCTGGTCATCATCAGCAAAATGGCCGGGATAAAGGTCAGCGAGGTGATAAACACCAGCGTCTGCACCGGCAAGGACCAGCTCTGGCCGCCGCCGGCCATCGGGGTGGAGATCAGGCCCGGCAGCTGGGCATAGACGGCGGGAGCAAACAGACCGAGGCCGGCAAGCGTAAGGGATAACAAAGGGCGCATCAGGATCTCCCGGAACGCTTAAGCAGACTCTTCATCACGGACTGGAAATCCGCCGGAACCTCGGTGCCCGCTTGCTCAGAAACCGGAGCAGGCGGCAGTTTATGCAGAACATTAATACTGGATGCCGTCACGCCCAGCACCAGCCGGGCATCGTCCACCTCGACGATTACCACCCGCTCGCGCGGGCCGAGGGAGGTGCTGGCGCTCAGCTTAAGGCCGCGCGCGCCGGCGGTTTTGCCCGCCAGGCCCACGCGTTTTGCCAGCCAGGCCGCCACCAGAATAAAAGCAATGATCCCAAACAGCGCACCGCTCACCTGCAGCAGCGGTGAGCCGGGAATGGCTGAGGGTTGTGAGACGGTGGCCTGGGTGGTCATGTTAACGGCTCAGACGACGCATACGCTCGGACGGCGTGATGATATCGGTGATACGCACGCCGTATTTATCGGCCACCACCACCACTTCACCCTGGGCAATCAGATAACCGTTGATCAGAATATCCAGCGGCTCGCCTGCCAGCCCTTCCAGCGCCACCACCGAACCCTGCGTCAGGCGGAGCAGCTCTTTAATGGTCATCCGGGTACGGCCCAGCTCGACGGTCAGCTTGACCGGGATATCCATAATCAGATCGATATCCTGCAGGGTGCCGCTTACGTCGCCGCCGCCCAGCTGCTGGAAGACCGCATCCACCGCGCTTTTATTGGCCGGTGCTTTCTGTTCGTTTAACGCCTCAGCCCACAGATCGTCCATATCGCCGCTGTTCTCATCGGACGGATTGTTCATGTCACTCATTTGGGCTGTTCCTCATTCAGCGAATTCAAAATCGGGTTGATCAGGTGCTCTACGCGCAGCGCGTACTGACCGTTAATGGTGCCGTACTGGCTGGTCAACACGGGTACGCCATCCACATGGGCAATGATGCGGTCGGGCTTTTCTATCGGCAGAACATCGCCGGGTTTTAATTTCAGGATCTGCGATAACCGCATCGAGATATCGGCGAAGTTCGCCACCAGCTCCAGCTGGGAGTGCTGAACCTGACGTACCAGGTTCTCGCGCCAGTTCTGATCTTCATGGCGGGAGTTTTCCAGCGGCGGGTTAACCAGCACTTCGCGCAGCGGTTCGATCATGCTGAACGGCAGGCAGATATTGAACTCGCCGGTCAGGTTGCCTATCTCCACGTGGAAGGGGGTATTCACCACGATATCGTTAGGGGAGGTGGTGATGTTGGTGAATTTCACCTGCATCTCCGAACGGACATACTCCACTTCCAGCGGGTGAATCGCCTTCCACGCGTCGCTGTAGCCCTCAAGGGCCAGCTTCAGCATGCGGTTAATTACGCGCTGCTCGGTATGGGTAAACTCGCGGCCTTCGACCTTGGTCGGGAAACGCCCGTCGCCGCCGAAGAGGTTGTCTACCGCAATAAACACCAGGCTTGGCGAGAAGACCACCAGGCCGGTACCACGCAGCGGTTTCAGATGGATCAGGTTGAGGTTGGTCGGCACCGGCAGGTTGCGGGCAAACTCGTGATACGGCTGAATGCGGATCGCTCCGACGGTGATGTCCGGGCTACGGCGCAGCAGGTTAAACAGCCCCATACGGAACTGACGCGCAAAACGCTCGTTGATGATCTCCAGCGCCTGCAGGCGCTCGCGCACCACGCGACGCTGGGTATTGGGATCGTAGGGGCGAATGTCGCTGTCGCCCGCCAGCCCCGGTTTTGGATCATCGCTCTTATCGCTGTCGCCGTTCAGCAGCGCATCGATTTCAGCCTGAGAAAGAATACTATCGCCCATGTGTTTACCGCAGAATAAAAGCTGTATACAGAACGTCAGTGACTTCCTGCTTAGGTTGGCCGTGTACCAGCGGTGCGGCCAGCGTTTGCTTAATGGCTTCTACCAGTTTTTGCTTACCTTCGTCGCTGGCAAGCTGGGAAGCATCCTGACGGGAGAAGAGCAGCAGCAGGCGGCTGCGGACTTCCGGCAGGTATTCGCTCAGGCGGGCGCGGGTGGCTTCGTCTTTCAGACGCAGCGTGATGCCCACGTACAGTACCCGCTCTGCATCGCCCAGGTTTACGGTAAAGGTATCAAGCGCAAAGAAGACCGGAGCCGGCGGCGGCGGGGCCTCTTCTTTAACGGCTTCTGTCGGTTGCTGGTGCATACGCCAGTAGCTGTAACCGGCGGTCGCGCAGGCGGCGAGGGTAATTAACACCAGCAGCGGGATCCAGATGGAACGCTTACTTTTTTTGCTGATCGCGGAGTCAGTCATCTGATACGAGCTTCCTGTTTCGGGTACTGCTAATACGGTGATTATCCCGTGTCCCGTCGCCGTCAAAGCGTGGAAAAGACGGGGATAATCACGTTACCTCTGGCGTTTAGGCAAAGATATCTACCGCGCTGTTGCCGCGGGCAGCGGACTGCAGGGCGACCGGGGTCGGCAGCAGCTCTGCGTCATCATCGTTAAAAGCGCCCTGCTGACCAGAGCGGGAAGCCTGCTGTTGCTGCTGCGAGGAGGCGTTTTGCTGGCCGCTAAAGCTTTCGCTGCTGACGCTGCTTTGCGACAGCTGGATACCGCTTTCCGCAAGGTTGGTACGCAGCACCGGCAGCGCCGCTTCCAGCGCCGCGCGCACATGGCTATGCGGTGACACCATCTGCAGCTGCGCCTGGTTATCGTCAAGCTTAAGGGTGATCTGCACCTGGCCCAGATCTTCCGGGTGCAGGCGCAGCTCGGCGGTCTGCTGCCCCTGCTTTGTGAACAGGGTGATGTGCTGGCTAACGTTCTGCTGCCACTCGTGGCTGCCCAGCGGGGCGCTGACCACCGGCGCGGCAACCATGGTTGGCTGCACGGCGTTCGCCGTGTTCAGCACCGGAGCGACGGGGGCGGCCGGGGCGGGAGTGAGGGTCGGGGATGGCGTGCTCTCGATCTCCTGCTTAGCGGCGGTGGCCGCGATAACCGGCGTCAGCGGGGCGCTATTGCCCGGGGAGCTATCACGCTCCTTTGCGGTCGGCCTGGCGTCAGCATGTTGCGCTTCGGTCGTCAGCGCGGGCTGGCGACCGGCGGCGGCCGCGGCAGGCGTGGCCGGGGCGCTTATACCCTCGGCCTCCACCGGCTGCGGCGTCGGCAGCGTGGTGGACTGCTGATGCGGCAACATCGCCATCAGGGCGCTCAGGCCCGCCAGCTCTTCTTCGCTGAGATCGCTCTTGCTGTCGGCCTCTTTCGCCGCCTGGGTCAGGCTTTTCAGAACGTCCATTTTGGCGGCAGGCAGGGCGCCGGTGACCAGCCCCTGCAGGGCCGTCTGCTGGCTGCCGTCGTCGTTTAACAGAAGGGTTTTGCCTGCCAGCAGATCCTGAATACCTTTGGTATCGAGCTGCTCGTCGCCTTTGGCCAGCGCGGTTTTAGAGAGTTTTTCGCCCACCGCACGCAGATCGGCAGGCGTTAGCGGGGCATCCTGGCCCGGGACTTGCGCATCGGTTAAGGCACCCGCCAGCAGAGCAAGAAAATCTTGCCCGCCGTCGGCGGTTTTACCGCCCAGCCCACCGCCGGAAAGGTCGGTGTCGCTTGAGAGCAGTTGTTGCAGTGTGATCATTCAGGTTTCCTCATTGATGCGCGCTGGGCAAACTCATCCATTTTTTTCTGATCGAGACGGCTTTCAGCCAGGGTCGCGGCGGCGACGTTTCTCTCCTGCAGGGTTTGCCAGGCCTGTAGCCGCTGCTTCTTCTCGCGCCAGAAATTGAGCGCCGTGTCGACTTTCTTGTTCCACTGGTCAAGCTGCTGGCGATGCTGGTCTATCGCCTTTTCCAGCGTCTGGATAAACTGCTGATAGTTGATCCAGCGCTGGCTGCCGATGCCCTGTGTCATATCGGTATTGAGGTTGGTGCGATACTCATGCTGGTAGTCGATCAACATTTTGAGCTGTTCTTCAGCCTGCTGATAGCCGCGGCGCATGGCGCCCAGCTGCAGGGCGGCATCATCCACCTCTTTTTCGGCCAGATCTTTCAGCGTTGTTAATGCGCTATGTTGCGCCATGACCTTCGCCCTCCCTCTCTGTTACACCTGCGGGAAAATCAGTTCCAGAGCCTGGATCGAACTTTCCCAGTCGGCTTTTTCGAAAATACCCTGTTGCAGATAGGCCTCCAGGTGCGGCCAGAGCGCAATCGCCTTGTCCAGCATCGGGTCGCTGCCTTTGGCATAGGCCCCTACGCTGACCAGATCGCGGTTGCGCTGGAAGCTGGACAGTAACTGTTTGAAGTTACGCACCCGGGCGTAATGCTTCTCGCTGATAAGCGAGGTCATCGCACGGCTGATCGAGGCTTCGATATCGATGGCCGGATAGTGGCCGGCTTCGGCCAGCCGGCGGGACAGAACAATGTGGCCGTCGAGGATCGCGCGCGCCGAGTCGGCGATAGGATCCTGCTGGTCGTCGCCCTCGGTCAGCACCGTATAAAACGCGGTGATGGAGCCCCCGCCGGTGATGCCGTTGCCCGCGCGCTCTACCAGCGCCGGTAATTTGGCAAATACCGATGGCGGATAGCCTTTGGTGGCGGGCGGCTCGCCGATCGCCAGCGCAATCTCACGCTGGGCCATGGCGTAGCGGGTCAGGGAGTCCATAATCAGCAGCACGTGCTGGCCGCGGTCGCGGAAATCTTCGGCAATGCGGGTGGCGTAGGCGGCGCCCTGCATACGCAGCAGGGGAGAGACGTCCGCCGGGGCGGCAATCACCACCGAGCGGGCGCGGCCTTCGGCGCCAAGAATATTTTCGATAAAGTCTTTAACTTCACGGCCACGCTCGCCGATAAGCCCCACCACGATCACGTCCGCCTGGGTATAGCGCGCCATCATGCCGAGCAGCACCGACTTGCCGACGCCGGAGCCGGCAAACAGGCCCATACGCTGGCCGCGGCCGACCGTCAGCAGGGCGTTAATCGGACGAACGCCGGTATCCAGCACGTGCTCGATGGGGGTACGTTGCAGCGGGTTAAAGGGCTGGGTGATCAGCGCCCCGGTATCGGTGGTATCGGGCGAGGGCAGGCCGTCGAGGGGCTTGCCGCCGCCGTCCAGCACGCGGCCCAGCAGCGCCGGGCCGAGCGGCAGCTGTTTACCGCTCTGCAGGCCGTCGCCGGTTAAATTTTTGGCGTAGACGCGGGCGCCGGGCAGCACCCCTTCGACCTCTTCCAGCGGCATCAGGAACAGGCGCTGGCCGTTAAAACCCACCACCTCGCTCTCAACTTCGCGGATGTCGGGCCCGTCCTGGCGTTCAATAATGCAGGTGGCCCCCAGCGGTAGCTGCAGACCGGTCGCTTCCAGCACCAGGCCGGTGGCGCGGGTCAGGCGGCCATAGCGACGAACGGCGGGCAGCTGGGCCATCTTCGTTTCGAAGTTATCGAGAGTTGTCAGCCAGCGGGTAAGGCGCGCGGTCATCAGACGACTCCCGGCGCGGCCAGGCGGCACAGTTCCTGCCAGCGCGTCGCCACGCTGGCATCGAGATCTCCTTCGTCAGCCGAGACCTTACAGCCGCCGTGGTGCAGCGTCGGGTCGCCGCGCAGACGCCAGCCGTGCAGGCTTAGCGTGGCGCCCAGCATCTCTTCCACCCGCTGCAGATCGTCCGGATGAACGCGCAGCTGCGGCTTGCCGCTGAACAGCGGCTCCTGCTGAAGCAGGCCCTGAATCTGTTTAATCAGCGACGAATTATCTACCGGCGGGGTGTGGCCGATCACCTGACGCGCCGCCTCAAGGGCCATCTGCATCAGGCGGGAGGCGATAACGCTGTCCAGCGCGTCGAGGGTATGCTGGAATTCGCTCACCAGCTGCTGCATCCGGGCATGGAGCGGCGCCTGCTGCTGGCGCGCCTGTTCCAGACCCTGCTGCAGCCCCTGGGCCAGCCCCTCGTCATAACCCTGCTGCTGCCCCTGCTGGCGGCCTTCGTTCATGCCCGCGCTGTAACCCTGCTCGTGGGCCTGCATCTGGATCTGCGCCAGCTGCTGGGCCTGAAGCTCGGCTTCGCTGAGCTCCGGCGCGCTGCTCTCTTCGCCTTCCGTTTCGGCCGGCGTCATGGCCGGCACAAACTCCGCGAGGGGAGGGGCGAGGTCGTCCGGCGTCCAGACCTTCCACGGCAGTTCGTTAGACATAGGTATCCTCGCCGCTGCCAATTACCATTTCGCCGGTTTCTGCCAGACGACGAACAATAAGCAGGATCGCTTTCTGTTCGTTCTCCACCTGGGAGAGGCGCACCGGACCGCGGTTGGCCAGGTCGTCGCGCAGGATATCCGCCGCACGCTGGGACATATTGCGCAGGAACTTCTCGCGCAGCGGCTGTTCGGCACCCTTGAGGGCGATAAGCAGCGATTCGGAGTCCACTTCCTGCAGCAGGCGCTGGATACTGCGGTCGTCCACTTCCACCAGGTTTTCGAACAGGAACATCTCGTCGATAATTTTCTGCGCCAGCTCGCCGTCGAATTCGCGCACCGCGGTGATAACCGCCTCTTCCTGCTGGGTTTTCATCAGGTTGATAATTTCGGCCGCGGTTCTCACGCCGCCCATTTTGCTGCGCTTGAGGTTCTGGCCGTCGAGCAGGCCATTCAGCACCTCGGTCAGCTCCGCCAGCGCGGCAGGCTGGACGCCGCCGAAGGTGGCGATACGCAGCATCACGTCGTGGCGCAGACGCTCGTCGAACAGTGCCAGGATATCTGCCGCCTGGCCACGCTTGAGGTGAACCAGGATGGTGGCGATGATCTGCGGGTGCTCGTCGCGGATAAGGTCGGCGGCGCTCTGGGGCTCCATAAAGTTGAGCGTTTCGATGCCGCTGGCGGTATCGCGGGTTTCGAGAATATCCTCCAGCAGGCTGGCGGCACGCTCTTCGCCCAGCGCCTTCACCAGCACCGAGCGCAGGTATTCGTTGGCGTTGACGTTCAGCGCCGCGAACTGCTCGGCTTCCTGCTCAAACTCCGCCAGCACTTCCGTCAGCTGTTTATTGGAGATCTGGCGCACGTTGGCCATCGCCGCGCTGAGAACCTGCACTTCACGCTGGGAGAGGTGTTTGAACACCTCTGCCGCACGATCTTCGCCAATGGTCATCAGCAGGATGACGCTTTTATCCGTTCCGGTGATATTACTCATTTTCGTTACTCATCCACTGGCGAATGACCAGCGCCACCACGCGCGGATCGTTGTCTGACATCTCACGGATACGCTGGCTCATCACTTCGGCGCTCAGGCGCTGATTTGCACGGCGCTGCTGGGTTTGCTCATCTTTGCTGAGGCGAACTTCCACCGCGTCATCAGGTTCCTGACGCTGCTGCGCCTGCTCCTGCGCGGCCTGCGCCGCTTCGGCACGGCGGGTAAGCTGCGGACGCACCGCTTTACGCCACAGGATCCAGGCGACAATCAGCACCAGCAGCCAGCGGCCGGCAGACATCAGCTGATCGATAAACGACTGCTGTTGCCAGAACGGCAGTTCACCGCCGGTCTCGTCCGTTGCGCTGAACGGTGAGTTGACCACGTTGAGGGTATCGCCGCGCTTCTCTGAGTAACCCATGGCTTCACGGGTCAGGTCTTCGATCTGCTTCATCTGCTCGGCGGTCAGCGGCAGCGGCTTGCCGTCCGGCAGGGTTTTGTAGTTCACCACCACCGCAACGGAGAGGCGCTGCACGTCGCCCACGTTCTGTTTGGTGTGGCGGATAGTGCGATCCACTTCGTAGTTGGTGGTTTCGTTACGGCTGGTGTTGCGCGGGCCGGCGCTGGCCGCCGTTGAGGTGGTCTGCTGTTGATTATTCTGCTGGCCGTTCTGCTGGCCGTTCTGCGCAGGGGCGTTAATCGGCCCGGCGTTGGCCGGAGCAGGCTGGTTAGAGAGCGCGCCAGGTACGCCACCCGGACTGGCGCCGCCGATCTGCTCGTTCTCATTGACCTGGCGGGAACGCATCACCGCCCGGGCGGCGTCGCCGTTCGGACGGTACTGCTCTTCGGTCTGCTCTTTGTTGGCAAAATCGATCTGCGCGGTGACCTGCGCGTGAACGTTGCTGTTACCCACGATTGGGCCGAGGATCGATTCGATGCGGCGCTGTACGCGGCTCTCAACGTCCGTGGCATATTTCAGCTGGGCATCGTTCAGATCGCGACCGCTGGTGTTGGACTGGGTCAGCAGGTGACCGCTCTGATCCACCAGGGTAACGTTACCCGGCGGCAGGCCGGCTACGGCGCTGGAGACCAGGTGCACGACGGCGCTGATCTGCCCCTCATCCAGCGCGCGGCCAGGTTCGAGGTTGACGGTCACGGAGGCCGACGGGGCTTTTTGTTCGCGAACAAACAGCGAGGGTTTAGGCATGGCCAGATGCACGCGGGCGCTTTTCAGCGGCCCCAGCGTTTCGATGGTGCGGGCCAGTTCGCCCTCCAGCGCGCGCTGGTAGTTCACCTGCTCGCTGAACTGGCTGATGCCGAATTTTTCCTGATCCAGCAGCTCAAAGCCTACCGCGCCGCCTTTCGGCAGCCCCTGCTGGGCGAGACGCAGGCGCAGTTCATGTACTTTGTCCGCCGGGACTTCCAGCGCACCGCCGCTCTCCGCAAAGCGGTAGGGGATGTTCATCTGGGTCAGCTGGGTGACGATGGCGCCGCCATCCTGATCGGAGAGATTGCTGTACAGGGTGCGATAGTCGGGGGCTTTAGCCCACAGGACCATGGCGACAATAATGGCGATGGCAGCAGCACCCGCGACGATCAGCGGGACTTTTGGGTTCGCGCGCAGGCGAGTCATCCACTCGAGAGATTTGTTTTGAGGTGCGGTTGTTGCTGTTGCACTCATAGTGAACCTCGCAAGGCTTCGTGGATTACATTATTCGTGTAAAGAAACAAAACTGACTCCCGGGTCGGCAAACACGACAAAAATTCCATATTGATGGCCGTGCCATTATTTGATGATTCGCGATTTTCTATGCGTCAAATAACCTGGTTTTTTCGCGCTATTTAGCGCCTTTATCTTATTGACAGGCTGGTACTCTTGAGCGCGTAAAAATCCATCCAGGGGAGAGTCATGGCAATTCAGGGCATTGAAGGCGTCATCAGCCAGCTACAGGCAGCGGCAGTATCCGCGCGTAATCAGAACGTGGCTGACGTACAGCCAACCGTCAGCTTCGCCGGCCAGCTGCACGCCGCGCTGGATCGCATTAGCGAAACCCAGACCGCCGCCCGCACCCAGGCGGAGAGATTCACTCTCGGCGAGCCGGGCGTGGCGCTTAACGATGTGATGACCGATATGCAAAAAGCCTCGGTATCAATGCAGATGGGGATCCAGGTACGTAACAAGCTGATGCAGGCGTACCAGGACGTGATGAGTATGCAGGTTTAGCGCTGGCGGCGCTCCCGCTTTAATGCCACAATATTTTCTTTCTTCTCACACGAGAAAGATGATGAAAAAATTAGCAATTATGGCCACGCTGTTGGCATTAAGCGGGTGTGTGCAGGTAGATAATTACCGTGAAGTGGTTAAACATCCTGCCCCCTCTGAACTGGCGGGTTACTGGCAGTCGAAAGGGCCGCAAAGTAGCCTGGTGAGCCCGGAAGCGATCGCCACCCTGGTGGTGACGCGCGAAGGCGATACCCTCGACTGTCGCCAGTGGCAGCGCACGATCGCGGTGCCGGGTAAAATCATGCTGCGCTCGGATGATTTCTATAACGTGACCAGCAAGCTGGATATCTATCCTCTTGAACGCGAAGGCAGCACGCTTGAGTATGACGGCATGACCCTGCAGCGCGTTGACCGGCCCACCACCGAGTGCGCCGACGCGCTGGCGAAGCATCCGCTCGACAGCACGCTTCCTTAATAAATTGGCCGGGTAGGGCAATGGCGCTACCCGGCCTGTTATTTACAACGCCTCTTCTACCACCCAGACGCTGACGCTGCCCCCGGGGCAGGTAAATATCCCCTCGCCGTTTTCGTCGGTTTCGATAACCTCTTCCCGGTTATTGAGAAAATCTTTCCACCTTTTACTGGCGTAGTGCTCCCCGAGATTAATGCTCTTTTCGCCCTCGTCGCCGTTAGAGAGCACCACCACGCAGCCCGGCAGCTCCTCGGTGCCGCTGCGGCTGAAGGCGATGCAGTTAGGGTGATCGAAGTACAGCGTCTGCACCCCGTGGGCAAAGCGCTGGCGGGCGAGGATCAGCCTTTCAAGATTGTCGATTACCGGCATATCCACATGGTGGGTTTCGCCGTCGCCGCCGGTATCGTCGTAGCTGGCCCCGAACAGGTCCGGGTAGAAGACGATGGGCACGCCGTTTTCTCTTAACAGGATCAGCGCATAGGCCAGCGGCTTAAACCAGGCTTCAACCGGGGCTTCCAGCGCCTGCAGGGGCTGAGTGTCGTGGTTGGCCACCAGGGTTACCGCATTGAAAGGATCGGCTTCCACCAGGGTACCGTTAAAGATCTGGCTCATGTCGTATGCGGAGCCCTGCTTCGAGGCCTCGTGGAACTTCATTTGCAGCGGGGCATCGAAGAGCATGGTTTTGCCCTCGACCCGGTCGATATACTCCTGCAGCTTGTCCACTTCATGCGACCAGTATTCCGCCACGATAAACAGCGGCTTCGGCGCCACTTCCTGAACGTGCTCAATCCACTCTTTATAGAACCAGGCCGGGATGTGCTTCACCGCGTCAAGACGGAAACCGTCGCAGCCGGTCTGCTCCATCACCCAGCGCGCCCAGTATTTGATCTCTTCGGTGACCGCGTGGTTGCGAAAATCGATGTTTTCGCCCATCAGGTAATCGAAGTTACCCATCTCGTCATCAACCTGATCGTTCCAGCCGTCGCCGGTGTAATCATTGACGATCTTGAAGATGCCGTCTTCGGTGGGGTTTTCGATATGATCGATGCCGCTAAAGCATTTGTAATCCCAGACGAACTTCGAATATTGCCCGGCGCGGGCGGGGAAGGTGTAGCGGGTCCAGGCCTCGCACTCGAGGATCTGGTCATCAATCTGGGTGCGATCCTGCTCGTTTACCCGCTGAACGCATACCGGCTCTTTCTCGTCGGCGCCCATTTTGTGGTTTACCACCACGTCCAGCAGCACCGCGATGTCGTTGCGTTTAAGGGCGTCGATGGCGGCCAGCAGCTGGGCTTTATCGCCATATTTGGTGGCAACAGAGCCTTTTTGATCGAACTCGCCGAGGTCGAACAGATCGTAGGAGTCGTAGCCGACGGAGTAACCGCCGGAAGCGCCTTTATAGGCCGGTGGCAGCCAGACCATATTGATGCCAATAGCGTTGAGGCTGTCGGCCCGTTCGGCCACTTCAGGCCAGAGTTTGCCGCCGTCGGGGTAATACCAGTGAAAGAGTTGTAAAAGGGTGGGGTTTTTCATCGTCCGTGCTCCAGAAGCCGTTTGGCTGACTTCTGGAGTATGGATGATGAAATCATATTTGGGGGTCGCGGGTCAGACTTTCAGGGTAAAGAATATTTCCGGACAGCTTGCCATAAGCTGTACTGATGGACTGCTGCCTGCCGGTCTGACCGATGAGATGGCGAAGCTCGTCCATGCGAACCTGTAACATCTCTTTAAGCTTTTGTTCGTTCTCCAGAATCTTTTCAAGAAGAAAACGCGCCTGCTCGATCTGAGCGGGGGGGCATAACGTGATGGGGTTGTGTGAAATACTTTCCACCAGTTGAACGTAATGCATTTCCTGCTCAATAAGCTCATCCCATTTACCGGCCTGGGCGAGATTTAGCATAGCAATGCTCTGTGCATGCAGGGCATGCCAGTGACTAAGAGCGGCGCTGAGAGTATTCATGAAAATTATCCTGAAATGGAGGACGCGTTAGGGCCGATTTGTTTCCACGCGTCCGCAATGTTGTTTAGTAAACCCTCAACTTCAACAATTGCATCCACGTCATTACGCAGGTTTGCCAGCAGCAGCCGGCGAACCATGTATTCGTATAAAGAGGAGAGGTTGTCAGACAGCTCGCCTCCGGCCTCCATATTCAGGCCTGCTTTTAAGCCGTTATCGATGATGTTAATGGCTTTGGAAAGGGCTTCGCCTTTCTCCGCCAGCTGGCCCGCCTCCAGGAACAGGCGGGCCCGAACCAGGGCGCTGTGCGCCCCGTCGAATAACATCACAATCAACTGGTGTGGACTGGCGTTCATTACCGCGCTTTCCACTCCTATCTTCTGATAGGACTGAACACCAGAGGTGTTATACATATGCTCTCCTAAATTACGACGATGAGCTTGTGAACTGCTGGGTCAGGTAGTTCGCCGTGTTGGTCATTTTGGTCATCAATACGTCCAACTGGGTGAACTGCGTCTGATAACGTGCCATGGTGGCCTCGATGGTGGCTTCCATGTTGTCGTAGCGTTCGCTCAGGCTTTTCAGCGTTTTGTTAATGCCGTCTTTCGCATTCTGAATCACACCGGTTTTGCCTGCGCTGGTACTCAGCATGGAGTCCAGGGTGCTGCTCATTGTGGTGGCCAGACCGGTAGTTTTACCGTCACCAATAAAGTACTGCTGAACGGCGTCCGGGTTGTCCGCGAGCGCTTTTTTCAGCTTGTCCGCGTCGATTTTCAGGTTGCCCATGGTGCCGTCGCTGCCTTTTGCCGGATCCTGGGTAATACCTAACTGGGCCATGATCTGGACCGAGCCGCTCTGCACATCCGTTAACAGGCCGCGCAGCTGCGCCTGGATCCCGCGAACGTTGCCGTCGCCCACCAGCGCACCGTTGCTGGAGGACTGGTCTTCGCCCTTATCAACCGCCACGTATTTGGTCACGCTGTTGATAGTGGACTGCAGCGAGTTATAGGCCGTTACCCAGTCGGTAATGGCTTTCTGGTTGCCATCGGTCGCACGCGTAATATCCAGGGTCTCGTCGGCTTTGCTCTCGGCCTTAACCGTAAAAGTCACGCCCGGTAACGCATCAGAGATGGTGTTGCTCTGGCGCTCGATGGTGATGTCGTTCACCACCACGATGGCGTTTTGCGCTTTGGTCTGAACGGTCAGCGCGCCGGTTGAGGTGCTGGAGTCATAACCAATCGCGGCCTGTAATTTGTCGTCGCCGGTGACCGCAATGGTCATCTGGCCGTCGGTGCCGGTCGATTTCGACGTCAGCATCAAACGGTAATCGCCATCTTTGGCTTTAATGACGCTGGCGGTCACGTTGCCGTTGGCTTTGTTAATGGCGCTGGCGATACCGGTTACCGAGGTGTCGGTGTCGGACAGCTCCACTTCCAGCGGCTTTTCCGTGCCCGGCTGGGTAATAGTAATGGTGCGTTTCGCGCCGGTAGATTCCCCCAGCAGCGCACTGTTGCTGGTGAATGAACCGCTGGTCAGCACCTGCGCTTTGGCCATCTGGTTTACGTTAACCGTAAACGAACCCGTAGAGGCCTGGGTCGAGGTGGTGGCGGTAAAGGCGGTGTTCGTACTGCTGACCGACGTTGAGTTCCAGGTCGCAGGTTTTGCCAGCGCTGCCGTCGCGGTTTGCAGGCTGGTCATGGCGCTCTGCAGTTTGCCGTATGCGCTTAACTGCGCGTTATACGTCGTTTGCTGGGTGGTAATTGTTGTCAGTTTTGTTCTTTCTGCTGTTTCTAACTGATCGTACAAATCCCCGAGTCCTGCAGAACCTATCCCGAGGTTAGTGATAGTAGCCATGCCTGTTTTCCTTAAAAATACGATAGTAGTTCAGGACTCTTTATCGGCTTATTGGGGCAAAAGTTTACGGCGCGGATAAAAAAATAATCAGGGGAATAGCTCTATCTGTAGGGGGCTAATAAAAGGATTACGTATGAAGGTTGCCAACGGCGGTTATCCGCAGGAGCCGGTAAAGAGGAGAAAACCGGCGGCCGTTTTTATCTCGCCGTTTGGCTTAGGAAACGGGCGCTGAAAATAAATTGCCTAAATAATTCCTTATAAATCAATAAAATGAATTTTTTTCAAAATTGATTCTAAAGTCTTTTTAGGGGACGTCGATAACCTTGTTGACGGTGAGAGACGCCGTGAGTGTTAGGCACCGAAACCTAAACCCATTTTTGAAGGAATTAAAATTATGGCAGTTATCAATACCAACCTGTTGTCCCTGACTACTCAGAACAACCTGAACAAATCTCAGTCTTCCCTGGGTACTGCAATCGAGCGTCTGTCCTCTGGTCTGCGTATCAACAGCGCGAAAGATGACGCTGCTGGCCAGGCAATTGCCAACCGTATGACTGCACAGGTTAAAGGTCTGACTCAGGCTGCACGTAACGCTAACGACGGTATCTCTGTTGCGCAGACTACTGAAGGCGCACTGAACGAAATCAACACCAACTTACAGCGTATCCGTGAACTGACCGTACAGGCTCAGAACGGTACTAACTCTGCAGACGACCTGGTGTCCATCAACAACGAAGTTGTTGACCGCCTGAAAGAGATCAACCGTGTTGCTGACCAGACCAGCTTCAACGGCGTGAAAGTACTGTCTACCGCTCAGACCCTGAACATCCAGGTTGGTGCAAACGATAACGAAACTATCGGCATCTCCCTGAAGAAGATCGACTCTTCTACTCTGTTCTCTGGCAACGCTAAAATGTCCGGCATCACCGAAGGTTCTACCGGTAAAGCTTCCGTTGGTATCCTGGCTTCTTACTCTGCTGCTAGCGGTGCTACCGCTGCAACTGCGACCGTTGCTTCCGGCCTGCTGGCTGAAATCGACAAAGCGATCTCTGACGTTGACTCCCTGCGTTCAAGCCTGGGTGCGAGCCAGAACCGCTTCGAATCTACCGTTAACAACCTGAACAGCACCGTGACCAACATCACCGCTGCGAAGAGCCGCATCGAAGATGCCGACTACGCTACCGAAGTATCCAACATGAGCCGCGCGCAGATCCTGCAGCAGGCTGGTACTTCCGTACTGTCCCAGGCTAACCAGGTTCCTCAGACCGTTCTGTCTCTGCTGCGTTAATCGCTCAGTTACAATCTGTCTAATTAAGCTAAAAAATAACGGGTATTTTACCCGTTATTTTTTTTTGTGCTTTTTATACTGAATTCCCAATCTCAGCCAGACGGTTTAACCCGGATTAATGTGCTTTTATGAAAAAATCACCCGCCACGTCTTTCCCAAACAGTAAACAGGCTCTCAATAATTCGTTCAACGAGAAGATGCGTCTAGCTGTTGACTGGTTATCTACAAGGCCAGAAGAGTCCCTTGCTCTGGTTAATAAGTTAATGGTGGATAATCACGATAATATCCTGCTGCTGGTCATCGCTGCGCGCGCTAGTCAACGGCTGGGACAATTTTTCCAGGCGGGCGAATACGTTGATAAAGCACTAAAAATAGATCCAACTAATGTCGAAGCCATTTACGCAAAATCAGACCTGTTATATCGCAGCGACCGTTTAGCAGAATCAGAAGAATATCTGACGGATGCGATTTCGCGTATAGAAAAAAGCGCGGCAAGGCCGCTGCGCCTTCTTTATGCCACCGTTATGCAGAAGGCAAAAAAATATGAAGAGGCGCAGGCGATTTATAAGCAGTTAACCGATGAAATGCCGGATAACTGGCTGTACTGGAACAACCTCGGCATGGTCAGGCAAGACCTGAGCCAGTTCAACGAGATGGATGAGGCCTACCAGCACAGCTGCGAAGTCTCAAAAGATAACCCCACACCCTATTTCAACCGTATCGTTGGCGCGCACTATAATCCAGAGCGCAGCGCCGAAGACATTCTCGAACTGTGTAAAAACTGGCAGGAAAAATTCCCGCCCCGGTCGGTCAAGCGAGCGGTGGCTAAAAACAGAGCGCCAGACAAATGTCTGCGCATTGGTCTGGTCTCTGACGGCCTGCGCCTGCACCCGGTCGGGCAGATGATTGTGATGGGGCTGGAGCACATTCCCGCCTCCCAGATTGAATTCTACGCCTACAGCACCAACTACCAGGAAGACCACCTGACCCACCGCCTGAAGCGCATGTGCGCCAGCTGGCGGGTCGTTGAGCATATTGGCGCCGGCGAGCTTGATAAAATTATCCGCGAAGACGAGATTGATATCCTGTTCGACCTCTGCGGATACAACGCCAACAGCCGTATGCAGACTTTCCAGCTGCAGCCCGCGCCGATCCAGATCAAGTGGGTAGGGGGGTTAATCAGCAGCACCGGGCTGGCCGGCATGGACTACCTGCTTAGCGATGCCATCGAAACGCCGGAGTGGGCGGACTCGCTGTATACCGAAAAGCTGATCCGCATGCCGGATGACTATATCTGCTACGATCCGCCGTTCTACCTCCCGGCGGTGGGCGAGATGCCGGTTAAAACCAACGGCTACTTCACCTTCGGCTGCTTTAATAATGCCTCAAAGATCAACGATTTCCTGTTAAACCAGTGGGCGGTACTGCTGCACAGCGTGCCGGATTCCAGGCTGTTCCTGAAAAGCTTTAACTTTGATAACGCGAATTTAAAAGAGCACATTTTATCTACCCTGGAAGGCCACGGCATTGCGCGCGAGCGCGTGCGTATCGAGGGGATGGCGCCGCACCAGGCGCTGCTGGCCTGCTATAACGAGGTGGATATTGCCCTCGATCCCTGGCCGTACTCCGGCGGCCTGACCACTTGTGAAGCCCTGGCGATGGGCGTGCCGGTGGTGACTTTGCCGGGCCCGACCTTTGCCGGCCGCCACTCCGCCTCCCACCTGGTTAACGCCGGCCTGCAGGAGCTGGTGGCCAGCGACTGGCAGAACTTTATCGATATCACCGTCGGCCTGACCCAGGATCTCCAGAGCCTGGAAATTATCCGCAGCAACATGCGCGAAATTTTACTCGCCTCGCCGGTATGCGACGGCCAGCGCTTTGCAAAACATTTCTCGCAGGCAATGCGCGCCGTCTGGCAGCGTTACTGTGAGGGGAAAAAGCCCGAGGCGCTGAGCCTGCGCCACGATGCTGCGCCTTATTTCCTGGATGATAACCAGCCGGTCGAACTAAAGATGCCGGAAGAGGTTGCCGTTGCCGCGAAGAGAATCGAAAGTAAAGACTTCTCCTTCGAGCTGGCGGGTAAAGTTATCACCATGGACTTTGGTGGCAGCTTCACAACGGGTAAAAAATTCATCAGCCTCACCGAGCTGGATTCGTTCTTCTTTATCATTATGGATACGCTCGGGATCGTAGAAGACAAACACCTGCCGCCGCGCAAAAAATCGATGCAGCACATCAAGCTGCACACCCTGGGCAACGGCGAACTCGCGCCGGTTTATATGTGTATGGATAACCGGCTGAGCAGTACGCTGAAACCCCTGAACGCCTCAAGCACGCCAGGTGCTGAGATCCTTGTCGAGCTGAAATCACAGTCGTCACAGCTGGATAATATTCATGGGCTGGAAAAAGTCGATCTGCTGGTGCTGGATAATAAATTCGATCTGGCACCCGTCTTCCAGTATGGATCGCGCATTCTGCAGGAATGCCTGACCGTTGAGGTGAAAATTACCTTTGCGAATACCCATCAGGGTCAGATGTCCCTGGATGCCATTACCAGCGAGCTTGCCCATTCCGGCTTTATCTTCCACAGTTTTATGGAGATTGAGTATGGCGCGCCAAAAGTCTTTGCTAATGCTGAACTTCTGACCTCGACACAGATGGTATCGGCGAAAGCGATATTTATTCCGGGTGAACAACGGCAACGTAATCTTGCGGGTGCACAGAGTGAGAAATTAGCCTTTATTATGCATGTGGTTTATGGTCTGCACGACGTTGCGGCCACGCTGTTGCAGGCTAATTCTTCCGGGCGTGCTGAAGCCTATATTAATGAGATTTTATTGCCGCATCAGCAAGCTAACGCAATACAGCGTAAACATGATTTACCGCAAAAGCTTGTTGTCAGCTTAACCTCATGGCATAAGCGTTTTGCTACGCTGCAATATACCCTGCAATGCTTGTTGAAACAGACCGTTAAAGCAGATCGCATTATTTTGTGGCTCGCCGAGTCGGAGCGTCATCTCGTTCCAGAAAGCGTACTTGCCTTTGCTGCAAAGGGTATTGAGATTAAGTATTGCGAGGATATTCGCTCTTACAAAAAAATTGTTCCTACGTTAATTGAGGAACCAAATGCCTTCATCGTGACGGCAGATGATGACTTAGCCTATCAGCCGGAATGGCTGGAAAAACTCATTGCCGGCTGGGATGGAGATTATAAAACGGTGGTTGCGCACCGGGCACATAAAGTCTGCCTGGGCCGCGATAATATCCCTGTCCGCTATAATGAGTGGAAATGGAATTACGCCGTATCGTCAGAGCTTTCCAATCTGATTTTCCCAACAACCGGGTTTGGCACGCTTTATCCGCCAAAATGCTTCCATGCTGATGTGCTCAAAAAAGATATATTTGAAAAATTATCACCGGGTGCTGATGATGTCTGGCTGTTCTGGATGTGCCGTATGAACGGCGTAAAATTTAGCGTTGTTCCCGAGAATATGGAATCCAAAGAGTGGAAAGGCACCTCAGAAGATGGCCTGTGGCAGACCAACTTACTGCAGGGTGAGAACGACAAGTATATTAAGAACATGATTGCCCATTATGGCTTTGCGCCAGAAGCAAAAGCGGTTATTAACCGACCTGCATCAAAGGCTGGAGCTGTGGGCGTGCCGCAAAGCGACTCCCTGGCCTTCCGCCAGTCGGGCCAGTACTGGGACGATCGCTACCGCTTAAAAGGCAACTCGGGGGCGGGCTCCTACGGTCGCCTGGCTGACTTTAAGGCCGAAGTCATCAATGCGTTCGTGAAAGAGGAGCAGGTGAAGTCGGTGATGGAGTTTGGCTGCGGCGATGGTAATCAGCTATCCCTCGCGGATTATCCTCGCTATACGGGCTTTGACGTTTCCGACCATGCGATACAGCTCTGCCAGAACAGATTCAGCAACGACCCGACGAAAGATTTTTATCCGGTAGGCGACTGGAACGGGCAGCAGGCGGAATTAGCTCTCTCCCTGGACGTGATTTATCATCTTATTGAGGATGAGATCTTTGAAAAGTATATGGAGACGCTTTTCTCTGCGGGCTCGCGCTTTGTGATCGTTTATGCCTCAAATAATGAGGAATATAACGTTTCAATCTCGAAATATGCCCAGCACGTTCATCATCGGAAATTTACCGATTGGGTTGAGAAAAACAGGGGCGAATCTTATGTCTTACATAAGTTCATCCCTAATAAATATCAGTTCGATGCAAACGACCAAAACAACACCTCTTTTGCAGATTTCTACATCTTCCGTCGACGTGATATGTAACCAGTAATAAGCGCACCTGAGATGAAATCAGGTGCGCGGCTTTTGGCGTTACCGGGCGAGCAGCTATGGGCTGCTCGCCAAATTTTGACATAGGCCGGCACGCTGCATCAGCTTACCGGCGCGTTTGTCACTTATGTCCTGAATTAACGGCGTTATATTGCCAGGATTTTTTGCCGGATATCCCCTTATCCCCTGACGCTTACCCTGGCGTTAGCCAAATAACCCACCTTTTGTTCCCCTATTCACACGATTAAAACACCTCCAGAATCGGATAATCATGCCGATAACTCAATTAACGCAGGGCTGTTTATCGTGAATTCACTCTATACCGCTGAAGGTGTAATGGATAAACACTCGCTGTGGCAGCGTTATGTACCACTGGTGCGTCACGAAGCATTGCGCCTACAGGTGCGGTTGCCGGCGAGCGTGGAACTGGACGATCTGCTACAGGCGGGCGGTATCGGGTTATTGAATGCAGTTGACCGGTACGACGCTCTGCAAGGAACGGCATTTACTACTTACGCAGTACAGCGTATTCGTGGGGCCATGCTGGACGAACTGCGCAGCCGTGACTGGGTGCCGCGCAGCGTCCGCCGCAATGCTCGCGAAGTGGCGCAGGCGATAGGACAGCTCGAGCAGGAACTGGGACGCAACGCGACGGAAACCGAAGTGGCGGATCGTCTGGGGATCCCTGTGGAAGAGTATCGTCAGATGTTGCTCGATACCAATAACAGCCAGCTCTTCTCTTACGACGAGTGGCGAGAAGAGCATGGCGATAGCATCGAGCTGGTGACAGACGATCATCAACGTGAGAACCCGTTACACCAGTTACTTGAAGGTAATTTACGCCATCGCGTAATGGAAGCTATTGAAGCCTTACCGGAACGTGAGCAGCTGGTGTTAACGCTCTATTACCAGGAAGAGCTGAATCTCAAAGAGATTGGCGCAGTGCTGGAAGTAGGGGAGTCGCGGGTGAGTCAGCTGCACAGCCAGGCCATCAAACGCTTACGTACCAAGCTGGGTAAGTTATAGGTGACATCGGTCACCCGAAAAGTGCCGCACAACGTATTGACAACCAGGAGTTATCATGACGGTGCAGCAATCTAAAAGACGGCCTTTAAGCCGCTACCTGAAAGACTTTAAGCACAGCCAGACGCATTGCGCCCATTGCCACAAATTACTCGACCGCATCACGCTGGTGCGTCGCGGTGAAATCGTCAATAAAATTGCGATCTCCCGCCTCGATACCTTGCTGGATGAAGCCGCATGGCTGGAAGAGCAAAAAGAGTGGGTGGCGCTATGCCGTTTTTGTGGCGATCTGCACTGCAAAGAGCAGAGCGACTTTTTCGATATTATCGGCTTCAAGCAGTTCCTGTTTGAGCAGACCGAAATGAGCCACGGCACGGTACGCGAATACGTTGTCCGCCTGCGCCGCCTTGGCCAGCATCTCACCACGCAAAATATCTCCCGTGACCTGCTTAACGGCGGTTATCTGGACGAGAATCTCGAGCCATGGCTGCCGCTTACCAGCACCAATAACTACCGCATCGCCCTGCGCAAATACGCGCAATTTAAGGCGCAGCTGCCGGCGGCACCACAGCAGAAAGTCCTCCTTGAGACAACTTCTGATATATATTAAAAATGAATAACATGTAGCACAGTCGTGTTTGACCTTGCGGCCGGACACCCTACACTACAGTCAAAATTCCACTATATCGGGGTACGTATGAAATTAGCACTTCTGGGCCGTCAGGCGCTGATGGGAGTTATGGCCGCTGCGCTGGTCGCGGGGATGAGCGTCAAAACCTTCGCCGCCGAAGGTCTGTTAAATAAAGTCAAAGAGCGCGGTACGCTGCTGGTAGGGCTCGAAGGCACCTATCCGCCGTTCAGCTTCCAGGGCGACGACGGCAAGCTGACCGGCTTTGAGGTTGAATTTGCCGAAGAGCTGGCGAAACATCTGGGGGTGAAAGCCTCCCTGAAGCCGACCAAATGGGACGGCATGCTGGCCTCGCTCGACTCCAAGCGCATTGACGTGGTGATCAACCAGGTCACCATCTCCGACGAGCGTAAGAAGAAGTATGACTTCTCCACCCCCTATACCGTCTCCGGTATCCAGGCGCTGGTGAAAAAAGGCAACGAAGGCAGCATTAAATCCGCCGCCGATCTGAAAGATAAAAAAGTCGGCGTGGGTCTGGGCACCAACTACGAAGAGTGGCTGCGCCAGAACGTCAAGGGCGTGGATATCCGTACCTATGATGATGACCCGACCAAATACCAGGATCTGCGCGTAGGCCGTATCGATGCGATCCTCGTTGACCGTCTGGCGGCGCTGGATCTGGTGAAAAAGACTAAAGACACGCTGGCGGTAGCCGGTGAGCCCTTCTCACGTCAGGAAGCCGGTGTTGCGGTGCGTAAGGACAACGAAGACTTTGTGAAAGCCATTGATGGCGCTATCGCCGAAATGCAGAAAGACGGTAGCCTGAAGGCGCTGTCCGAGAAGTGGTTCGGCGCAGACGTTACTAAATAAGCCATTGCACGAAAAAAAGGCGCTTAATCAAGCGCCTTTTTTATTTCCTGGAATTCTGCGTGCATAATAAAAAAATAACAAACCATAACGATGACCAGGGGGATCCATGTCATTACACAACTTAACGCGCTTTCCGCGTCTGGAATTTATCGGCGCGCCTACGCCGCTGGAGTATTTACCACGCTTATCGGATCACCTGGGCCGCGAAATTCTGATCAAACGCGATGACGTCACGCCGATGGCGATGGGCGGCAACAAGCTGCGCAAGCTGGAGTTTCTGGCGGCAGATGCCCTGCGCGAAGGGGCGGATACCTTAGTTACCGCCGGCGCTATCCAGTCTAACCACGTGCGCCAGACCGCGGCGGTGGCGGCAAAGCTAGGCCTGCACTGCGTGGCGCTGCTGGAAAACCCCATTGGCACCCGGGCGGAAAACTACCTCAGCAACGGCAACCGTCTGCTGCTCGATCTGTTTAACGTGCAGGTCGAGATGTGCGAGGCCCTGACCGATCCCGCGGCGCAGCTTGGCGAACTGGCTACCCGCCTCGAGGCCCAGGGCTTTCGCCCCTACGTTATCCCGGTTGGCGGCTCGAACGCGCTGGGGGCGCTGGGGTATGTCGAAAGCGCGCTGGAGATCGCCCAGCAGTGCGAAGGGGCGGTAAGCCTCTCCTCAGTGGTAGTCGCATCCGGCAGCGCGGGCACCCACGCCGGGCTGGCGGTTGGGCTTGAACAGCTTATGCCGCAGGTGGAGCTGATTGGCGTTACGGTTTCACGCAGCGTTGCCGATCAGAAGCCGAAGGTGGTCGATCTGCAAAGGGCGGTAGCCCGCGAGCTGGAGGTGAACGCCGGCGCGGAGATTATTCTCTGGGATGACTATTTCGCGCCGGGCTACGGCACGCCGAACGAAGAGGGGATGGAGGCGGTTAAGCTGCTGGCACGGCTGGAAGGTATTCTGCTCGACCCGGTTTATACCGGCAAGGCGATGGCGGGCCTGATTGACGGCATCAGCCAGAAACGCTTTAAGGATGAAGGGCCGATTCTGTTTGTCCATACTGGCGGAGCGCCAGCCCTGTTTGCCTACCATCCTCACGTCTAATTGCAGGTAGAAATTCGAATGCAAGAAAGTATCCAACTGGTTATTGATTCATTGCCCTTTCTGCTGAAAGGCGCGGTGTTTACGCTGCAGCTCAGTATCGGCGGCATGTTCTTCGGCCTGCTGCTGGGGTTTATTCTGGCCCTGATGCGCATGTCGACGCTGCTGCCGCTGCGCTGGCTGGCGCGCTTTTATATCTCCATTTTCCGCGGCACGCCGCTGATTGCACAGCTGTTTATGATTTACTACGGCCTGCCGCAGTTTGGTATCGAACTGGATCCGATTCCGGCGGCGATGATTGGCCTGTCGCTCAATACCGCGGCCTATGCGGCTGAGACCCTGCGCGCGGCCATCTCCTCTATCGATAAAGGCCAGTGGGAGGCCGCGGCCAGTATCGGTATGACCCCGTGGCAGACGCTGCGCCGGGCGATCCTGCCTCAGGCGGCGCGCGTGGCCTTACCGCCGCTGAGCAACAGCTTTATCAGCCTCGTAAAAGATACCTCGCTGGCCGCCACCATTCAGGTGCCGGAGCTGTTCCGCCAGGCGCAGCTGATCACCTCGCGCACGCTGGAGGTCTTTACCATGTACCTGGCCGCCTCGCTCATCTACTGGGTAATGGCGACGGTGCTCTCCACGCTGCAAAACTATTTTGAAAACCAGCTCAACCGTCAGGAGCGCGATCCGAAATGAGTGCTATCGAGGTTAAAAACCTGGTAAAAAAATTCCACGGTCAGACGGTGCTTCACGGTATCGATCTTGAGGTCCGGCAGGGCGAAGTGGTGGCCATTATTGGGCCGAGCGGTTCCGGCAAAACCACGCTGCTGCGCAGTATTAACCTGCTTGAGCATCCGGAAGGCGGAACCATTCGTGTGGGTGATATCACCATTGATACCGGCAAAGCGCTGAGCCAGCAAAAAGGGCTTATCCGCCGCCTGCGCCAGCACGTGGGCTTTGTCTTCCAGAGCTTCAACCTGTTCCCCCACCGGACGGTGCTGGAAAATATCATTGAAGGGCCGACGATTGTAAAAGGCGAAGCCAAGGACGAGGCCACCGCCCGCGCCCGGGAGCTGCTGGCGAAAGTGGGATTATCGGGTAAGGAGAGCAGCTATCCGCGCCGCCTCTCCGGCGGGCAGCAGCAGCGGGTGGCTATTGCCCGCGCGCTGGCGATGCGCCCCGATGTGATCCTGTTCGATGAACCTACCTCCGCGCTCGATCCCGAGCTGGTGGGTGAGGTGCTGAACACCATTCGCCAGCTGGCGGAGGAGAAACGTACTCTGGTGATTGTGACCCACGAGATGAGCTTTGCCCGCGATGTGGCGGACAGGGCCATCTTTATGGATCAGGGTCGGATAGTGGAGCAGGGGCCGGCAAAAGCGCTGTTTGCTAATCCCCAGCAGCCCCGTACCCGCCAGTTCCTGGAGAAGTTCCTGATGCAGTAGCATTTTCGCATCTGTTTGCTCCAGAAATATAAGCTGGAGCAAACAATTACCGCCTCAGAACTCATTTTATATTCATTAATTCCAAATACTTTCCACTAGCCGCATAAAAACTTTAGAAATTCCCACTCAGGCCGATATTTTACACATATAAATAAGATTTATGTGTTAGTTTAACAAATCCATAATAATGATTATTTTACAGGGGCTTCATTTAGTTAGTATGAGGGATTCAGACTTTTTCACATGGCGACGGGACTGCTACCTTCGGTTTAAAGAGATGACTTCGGCCGAAGAGGTATATCCCGAACTTCAACGACAAACTCAGGCACTGGAATTCGATTATTATGCGCTCTGTGTGCGTCATCCCGTGCCCTTTACGCGGCCTAAACTCTCCCTGCACTCCACCTACCCGCAAAAGTGGCTTTCGCAATATCAGGCGGAGAATTTTTTCGCTATCGATCCTGTGCTGAAAGCAGAAAACTTTGTCCACGGGCATCTGCCGTGGAACGATGAGCTGTTTGCCGATGCCCAGCAGCTATGGGATGGCGCGCGCGACCACGGTTTACGCAAAGGCATTACCCAGTGTCTGATGTTGCCGAATCACGCCCTTGGCTTCCTCTCCGTTTCCAGCACTACGCTTTGTTCAAACAGTTTCCTCAGCGAAGAGATTGAGCTGCGGTTACAGATGCTGGTGCAGATGGCGCTGACCACGCTGTTGCGATTAGAGCATGAGACGGTCAAGCCGCCGGAAATGAAATTCAGCAAGCGCGAGAAAGAGATTTTGAAATGGACGGCGGAGGGAAAAACCTCGGCAGAAATAGCGATAATTCTCTCTATCTCTGAAAATACGGTGAATTTCCACCAGAAGAATATGCAGAAGAAATTTAACGCCCCGAACAAGACGCAAATCGCCTGTTACGCCGCGGCGACGGGAATAATCTGACTACAGTTGCGTTCTGCGTGGCAGACGATAAAACGGCTGAATGCGATGCGTTCAGCCGTTTTTGTTTTACTGGCGGTAAGCTTGTTTAATTTGCTTAACAGTCGAGGAGAATACCTCGGCCTGGTTTTGATCTTCCATCTGCGCGATCTGTTTTTCCATCTTCAGGATCACCCGACCCGCATCAGCCTGGCCCATGGCCTGAAGCATTAACGTCAGCAGGGATTTCAGGCAGGAGACCTCCTGCGCCAGTTGCTGGTTATTTTCCGCAGTAGCGAAATCAGGTGTGCTCATTTATTTTCCTCATTCTAAAACGGCGCGAGCGCGCGTAGATCAATGTTAAGGCGGCGGAGTATACCACAAGCCAGCCAGAAAAAAGCAGTGGCTGTTTTTTGTACTTTTATGCGCGACGGTTGAAGAATTAAAAAATCAATATCTGTAAACTTAATAATTGTTTACGAGCAATTAAATGTTCGCCTTCAGTTTTAATGTCGTTAATTGTTGTTACAAAAATACAAAGTTTATTTATAGGGGCTTAAAAACATGATAACTCCGGGCAAATTTCTGAAAAAATGGCCAAAAAAAACGGCGCAGACACCCGTTACACCGGGGTTAGTTTCCAGTTGCTGTACAAGTTAATTTCCAAAAATCAGTAAGCTAGCCCCTGTCAGCATTTTTAACGTTTTAAACCTCAGCGAAAAAACGTTAATATATACGGAATAAGCATTCCACGGCGTTATCCCTATTCTGGAGACTTCCTTTGATCAACGTTCTACTTGTTGATGACCACGAACTGGTGCGCGCAGGGATACGACGCATTCTTGAAGATATTAAAGGTATTAAAGTTGCCGGCGAAGCCTGCTGCGGTGAAGACGCCGTAAAATGGTGTCGTACCAATACCGCCGATGTAGTCCTGATGGACATGAACATGCCGGGTATTGGTGGGCTGGAAGCCACCCGCAAAATTGCCCGTGCTTATGTCGATACCAAAGTGATTATGCTGACGGTGCATACCGAGAACCCTCTCCCGGCCAAAGTTATGCAGGCTGGCGCCGCGGGCTATTTAAGCAAAGGCGCCGCGCCACAGGAGGTGGTCAACGCTATCCGTTCCGTTCATGCCGGACAGCGCTATATCGCCTCTGATATTGCCCAGCAGATGGCGTTAAGCCAGATTGAGCCAGAAAAGACCGAATCACCCTTTGCCAGTTTGTCTGAGCGCGAATTGCAGATTATGCTGATGATTACCAAAGGCCAAAAGGTGAATGAGATTTCCGAACAGCTCAATCTCAGCCCGAAGACGGTAAACAGCTATCGCTACCGTATGTTTAGCAAACTGAACATTCACGGGGATGTTGAACTCACTCACCTGGCCATCCGTCATGGTCTGTGCAATGCAGAGACCCTAATTAATCAGTGAGTGATGTGTTTGATTCCAGTGCTTTCCTGAAAACCGTAACCAGCCAGCCAGGCGTCTATCGGATGTATGATGCTGGCGGTACGGTTATCTATGTCGGAAAAGCGAAAGACCTGAAAAAGCGCCTTTCCAGCTATTTCCGCAGTAATCTTGCGTCCCGTAAAACGGAAGCCCTTGTCGCCCAGATTAACCAGATCGACGTTACCGTCACCCATACCGAGACGGAAGCGCTGCTGCTTGAGCACAACTATATTAAGCTCTACCAGCCCCGCTATAACGTTCTGCTGCGCGACGACAAATCTTATCCCTTTATCTTCCTGAGCAGCGATACCCATCCGCGTCTGGCGACCCACCGTGGCGCCAAGCATGCCAAAGGAGAGTATTTCGGTCCCTTCCCGAACGGCTATGCGGTGCGGGAAACCCTGGCGCTGCTGCAAAAGATCTTCCCGATTCGCCAGTGCGAAAACAGCGTTTATCGCAACCGCACCCGCCCCTGTCTGCAGTACCAGATTGGCCGCTGCCTGGGGCCCTGCGTCGAGGGGCTGGTGAGCGAAGAGGAGTATGCCCAGCAGGTGGAGTATGTGCGCCTGTTCCTCGCCGGTAAAGATGATCAGGTCCTGACGAATCTCATTGCGCGGATGGAAAAAGCCAGCCAGGCGCTGGCCTTTGAAGAGGCCGGACGCATTCGCGATCAAATCCAGGCGGTGAGAAGGGTAACGGAGAAACAGTTCGTCTCCAATAACGGTGACGATCTGGATGTTATCGGCGTCTCCTTCGATGCGGGTCTGGCCTGCGTGCATGTGCTCTTTATCCGCCAGGGTAAGGTGCTGGGCAGCCGCAGCTATTTCCCGAAAGTGCCGGGCGGCACCGAGCTGGGCGAAGTGGTGGAAACCTTTGTCGGGCAGTTTTACCTGCAGGGGAGCCAGATGCGCACGCTGCCCTCGGAGATCCTGCTCGATTTCAACCTTAGCGACAAAACCCTATTGGCCGACTCCCTCTCCGAGCTGGCCGGGCGCCGCGTAAACGTCCAGACGCGCCCGCGCGGCGACCGCGCGCGCTATCTGAAGCTGGCGCGCACCAACGCGGCAACGGCGCTCACCACCAAACTTTCTCAGCAATCCACTATCCATCAGCGCCTGAAAGCGCTGGCGACGCTGTTAAAGCTGCCGGAAGTGAAGCGGATGGAGTGTTTCGACATCAGCCACACCATGGGGGAGCAGACCGTGGCCTCCTGCGTGGTATTTGACGCCAACGGCCCGCTGCGCGCCGAGTATCGCCGCTATAATATTACCGGTATCACGCCCGGGGATGATTACGCGGCCATGAACCAGGTGCTGCGCCGCCGCTACGGCAAGGCGATAGAAGAGAACAAAATCCCGGATGTGATCCTGATTGACGGCGGCAAGGGGCAGCTGGGGCAGGCGAAGGCGGTGTTTGCCGAGCTGGACGTCACCTGGGATAAGCATCACCCCTTACTGCTGGGCGTGGCCAAAGGCACCGATCGCAAGGCCGGGCTGGAGACGCTGTTCTTCGAGCCGGAAGGGGAGGGCTTTAACCTGCCGCCGGATTCGCCCGCGCTGCACGTTATTCAGCATATCCGCGATGAGTCGCACGATCATGCGATCAGCGGCCACCGTAAGAAACGGGCAAAAGTGAAAAACACCAGTACCCTGGAGACGATTGAAGGCGTTGGGCCAAAGCGTCGCCAGATGCTGTTGAAATATATGGGCGGTTTGCAAGGCTTACTCAACGCCAGCGTGGAAGAAATTGCAAAAGTGCCGGGTATTTCGCAGGGGCTGGCAGAAAAGATCTACTACTCGTTGAAACATTGAGGGCTCTGTAGCAACATAGGGCTAATAATTACTGACAACAAACAGTTACCGTCACTATGCGATTAAATATCCCTACGCTGCTTACGCTCTTTCGTGTTGTTCTGATCCCGTTCTTTGTAGTGGCGTTCTATCTGCCCGTAGTCTGGGCGCCGTTCGCATGCGCACTCATCTTTCTGGTGGCCGCCGTCACCGACTGGTTTGACGGCTATCTGGCGCGCCGCTGGAACCAGAGCACCCGTTTCGGCGCCTTCCTCGATCCGGTTGCCGATAAGGTAATGGTAGCCATCGCCATGGTGCTGGTGGCCGAGCATTATCACAGCTGGTGGGTGACACTGCCGGCGGCTACCATGATTGCCCGTGAAATTATCATCTCGGCCCTGCGCGAGTGGATGGCGGAGATGGGCAAGCGCAGCAGCGTGGCGGTCTCCTGGATCGGTAAGGTCAAAACCACCGCCCAGATGGCCTCGCTGGTATGGATGTTGTGGCGTCCAAATGCGATCGTTGAATGGGCCGGCATCACCCTGCTGTGGGTCGCTGCGGTGCTGACGCTGTGGTCTATGCTCCAGTATTTGAACGCCGCGCGCGGCGATTTGCTTGAACAGTGATCGTTTCGGCTTAATTTTCAGCAAACGAACAATTGTGGTGAAAATTAACGTTGACTCAAACCGTCATATAAGTAGAATGCAACGCATCGAACGGCGGCACAGCCAGCCAGTCGATAGCAAAATCAAGTGATTAACCAATGACTTGATGATTGCGGGAATAGCTCAGTTGGTAGAGCACGACCTTGCCAAGGTCGGGGTCGCGAGTTCGAGTCTCGTTTCCCGCTCCAAATTTAGACAGTCGCAACAGCGGGTGTCAGTCGCAAGACAAAGATTTAAGGCGCGTTAGCAAAGCGGTTATGTAGCGGATTGCAAATCCGTCTAGTCCGGTTCGACTCCGGAACGCGCCTCCACTTTCTTCCCGCGGCCGGATGGTGGAATCGGTAGACACAAGGGATTTAAAATCCCTCGGCGTTCGCGCTGTGTGGGTTCAAGTCCCACTCCGGCTACCATGGGAAACAAAGAATAATCAAAGCAATAAGCAGTGTCGTGAAACCACCTCCGGGTGGTTTTTTTGTTTTTGTCGATTATCCTCCGCCCAGATACGCCTTTCTCACCTCCTGGTTACCCAGCAGCTCTTCGCCGCTGCCGCTCAGGCGGATTTGCCCGTTGGCCATCACGTAGCCGCGATCGGATAACGAAAGGGCATGATGCGCATTCTGCTCCACGAGGAAAATGGTCATGCCGCTGCGGGCCAGCTCGCGCAGGGTCTGGAAGATCTGCTTCACCACGATAGGCGCCAGGCCGAGGCTTGGTTCATCCAGCAATAGCAGCTTTGGCCGGCTCATCAGCGCGCGGGCAATGGCCAGCATCTGCTGTTCGCCCCCGGACATGGTCATCGCCCGCTGTTTGCGGCGCTCTTTTAAGCGCGGGAAGAGATCGTACATGCTCTGAAGATCCTGGGCCGCATACTGATTGCCCACCGGGATGGTGCCCATCAGCAGGTTCTCCTCGACGGTCATATCGGGAAATATCCGCCGCCCTTCCGGGGCCTGGGCGATGCCGTTTGATGCCACGTAGTGGGTCGATTTATGGCTGATATCGTTGCCGCAGAAGAGGATCTGCCCGCTGCGAACGCGCGGCTGGCCGAAGATAGACATTAACAGCGTCGATTTTCCGGCGCCGTTAGCGCCAATCAGCGCCACGGTCTCACCTTCGTTCACCTCCAGCGAGACCTGCTTAAGCGCCTGGACCACGCCGTAAAAAACATCCACATCCCGAAATTCAAGCATCGGCAGGCTCACAGGCTGACCTCCTGTTCATCGGTGCCCAGATAGGCGGCAATTACTTTCTCATCGTGCTGGATCTGCTCAGGTTTGCCCTGGGCAATCACGTCCCCGTGGTCGAGCACCACGATATGGTCCGAAATCTCCATTACCATCCCCATATCATGCTCAATCAGCAGCACCGTGAGCTGATGACGATCGCGCAGGTAGCGGATGATTTTACTCAGGGTGCGGGTTTCCACCGGGTTGAGCCCGGCGGCGGGCTCATCGAGGCAGATCAGCTCCGGCCCGGTACACATGGCTCGGGCGATCTCCAGACGCCGCTGCTGCCCATAGGAGATCTCACCGGCCAGCCGGTTGGCGCACTCCAGCAGATCCATCACCTCCAGCCAGTAAAATGCCCGGTCCAGCGCCTGGCTCTCCGCCCGGCGGTAGGCCGGCGTGTTAAGCACCCCCGCCAGCAGATTACGGTTCACGCGCATGTGCTGCGCCACCAGCAGGTTCTCCACCACCGACATCTCGCGGAACAGGCGGATATTCTGGAAGGTGCGCGCCAGCCCGGCCCGGTTGACCAGGTGGGTGCCGCCAAACATCTTATAAAAGAGGCGTTGCCCCAGCTGCGCCGGGTTGATCCAGTCCCCCGGCTGGAATTTTTGCCCGAGGATCTGAATAACGTTGGTGGATTTGCTGCGGGTATTGAGCAAAATGGTGCCGCCGGAGGCCTTATAAAAACCGGTCAGGCAGTTGAATACCGTGGTTTTACCGGCGCCGTTGGGGCCGATAAGCGCCGTCACCGAGCCGCGCCGCACCGCGAGATTCACGTCGTTCAGGGCTTTGATGCCGCCAAAGTGCATCATCAGATGCTCAACGGTTAAGATGTTTTCGTTCATGGCGCCACCCCCTTACGCACCGCAAAGCCGCTGCGGTTGATGCGGATCAGCCCGCGCGGACGCCAGATCATCATCACCACCATCAACACTCCAAACAGCAGTACCCGGTACTCGGCAAAGCTGCGCAGCAGTTCCGGCGTAACGGTTAGCACAAAGGCCGCCAGCACCACGCCAAGGGTGGAGCCCATCCCGCCCAGCACCACAATGGCGAGGATCAGCGCCGATTCAAAAAAGGTGAAGGAGGTCGGGTTAACGAACCCCTGGTAAGTGGCGAAAAAGACCCCGGCGATACCGGCGGTGGAGGCGCCCAGCGTAAAGGCCGATAATTTCACCAGCACGTGGTTCAGCCCCATCGAACGACAGGCGATCTCATCTTCGCGCAGTGCCTCCCAGGCACGGCCTATGGGCATGCGGGTCAGACGATGCTTGATATACAGCACCAGCATTACCACCAGCAGCAGCACCGCATAGATAAAGATGAACTTCAGATTGGGGTTATAGGTGAGATGGAAAAACTCATGGAAAGGAACGCCGCCGTCCTTCGCCCGCCGTCCAAACTCGAGGCCGAACAGGGTTGGGGGCGGGGCGGAGACGCCGTTCGGGCCGCCGGTAAAGGTGAGCCAGTTATTCAGCACCAGGCGAATGATCTCCCCGAAGCCGAGGGTGACTATCGCCAGATAATCGCCGTGCATGCGCAGCACCGGGAAACCCAGCAGCGCCCCGGCCGCCGCCGCCATTAGGGCCGCCAGCGGCAGCATAGTCCAGAATCCCAGCCCGAGGTACTGATAACCCAGCGCCAGCCCGTAGGCGCCGATGGCGTAAAACGCCACGTAGCCCAGGTCCAGCAGCCCGGCCAGCCCCACCACGATATTGAGCCCCAGCCCCAGCAGCACGTAGATAAGCCCGAGGATCGCCACCGTCAGCAGATACTTGGTGGCGACAAACGGAAAGAGCAGGGCGAGGACCAGCATCAGCGGGATTATCCAGCGCAGGCGGCTTTTATACTCCGGTGGGCGCACGTAGACCCCGGCGCTGTCCGCGTCGAAACGGGATTGCAGACGCCTGCCGGGGGCGGTCATCAAAAAGGCGCTGAGGAGAAAGCGGCCCAGCATGACGATAGCGATGATCCACGCCAGCCGCCGCCCTTCAAAGTTAAAGCCGTAGCCGTCCAGCACCACGCCCGCCACCGGGCCAAAAATAATCAGGGCCACCATGCCGGCGAAAACGGCGTCCAGCAGGCAGCGCTTCAGGGAGAAGTGCTCATGAGCAGTTTGTGATGTCATCATTCGCCCCTCATACCTTGGCCACGACCGGGCGGCCAAGCAGTCCCTGAGGACGGAAAATCAAAATCACCACCAGCAATCCAAACGAGAACACGTCTTTATAATCCGAGTTCACCATGCCGGAGAACTGCGCTTCGGCAATGCCCAGAATTAGTCCGCCCAGCATGGCGCCGGGCAGGGAACCAATTCCCCCCAGCACCGCGGCGGTAAAGGCCTTAATGCCGATGACGAACCCGGCATAGAAATCAAAGGTGCCGTAGTTCATGGTGATCAGTACCCCCGCCAGCCCGGCCATCGCCGCGCCGATTACGAACACCAGCGAAATAATGCGGTCGGTGTTGATGCCCAGAATCGACGCCATCTTGCGGTCCTGCTGCACCGCGCGGCACATGCGCCCCAGCCGGGTACTGCTGATTATCCAGGTCAGCAGCGCCATCCCCGCGAAGGAGGCCAGCAGAATAAAGATCTTGGTGTAGGTGATCTGGACAAAACCGTCGCCAATATGCAGACGGAGCACCCCGTCAAGCATGGTCGGCACCCCCTGCTGGCGCGGCCCCTGGCTTATCTGCGCGTAGTTTTGCAGGATCAGCGACATCCCGATGGCCGAGATCAGCGGCGCCAGGCGGGTGGAGTTGCGTAGCGGCCGGTAGGCGATGCGTTCGATGGTCCAGCCGTAGACCCCGGTTACCGCGATGGTAAAGATCAGGGTGCCGAGGATCAGCAGCGGGAAGGACTCCAGACCGAAGAAGGAGAGCAGGGCCAGGCCAATGGCGCACAGATAGGCGGAGATCATATAAACCTCGCCGTGGGCGAAGTTGATCATGCCGATAATGCCGTAGACCATGGTGTAGCCGATGGCGATCAGCCCGTAGACGGACCCCAGGGTTAAGCCGTTAATAAGTTGCTGCAAAAAGAATGTGCTCATCATTGCGCGCTCGGGTTATGGGGGCGCGCTGCGGCGACCCTGTGTTTATATCGCGCCGGCAGGGGAGCCCGCCGGCGTTGAGCGTGACGTTACTGCACTTCCTGATATTTACCCTTGTCGTCCCACTGATAGACCACGTAGTCGGAGACCTTCAGGTCGCCTTTCTCGTCCCAGGCTTTTTTACCCATTACCGTCTCGACCGGGTTGGCCTTCAGCCAGGCGCTGGCTTTGGTGGAGTCGGTGCCGCCGGTGGCTTTAAAGGCCGCCGCAATGGCCTGAATGGAGGCGTAGGCGTACAGGGTGTAGCCTTCGGGTTCAAATTTAGCGCTGCGGAATTTTTCGATAACGGCTTTGCCGTCCGGGATCAGGCGCGGATCTTTGCCGAAGGTCATGTAGATGCCGTTGGTGTACTGCGCGCCGCCGGCGGCGGTGACCATCTCTTCGTTAACGATGCAGTCGCCGGAGAAGAACTTAGCCTGCACCCCCTGTTCGCGCATCTGGCGCACCAGCGGCCCGGCCTCCGGGTGGCAGCCGCCGAAGAAGACCACGTCCGGCTTCTGGGCGCCGATCTTGGTCACCAGCGCGTTAAAATCTTTTTCCCCGCGCGACAGCCCCTCATACATCACGTCCTGTACGCCGCGCTTCGCCAGCGCGGCTTTGGTGGCATCCGCCAGCCCCTGGCCGTAGGTATCTTTATCGTGGATGATGACCACGCGCTTCGCTTTAAGCTTATCGATAATAAAATCGCTGGCGACCTGGCCCTGCTGGTCGTCGCGGCCGCACATGCGGAACATATCGCTCATGCCGCGCTCGGTAATTTGCGGGTTGGTTGAGCCAGGGGTGATGGAGAGCACGCCCGCATCGGCATACACCTCCGAGGCCGGCATGGTGGAAGAGGAGCAGAAGTGGCCGACCACGGCTTTGACTTTATCCTGATCCACCAGCCGGTTGGCGACCGAGACCGCCTGCTTTGGCTCGCAGGCGTCGTCGCCCTGCACCAGCTTGATCTTCTCGCCGTTGATGCCGCCCGCGGCGTTAATATCGTTGGCGGCCTGGGTGGCGCCGTGCCAGTACTGATCGCCGTAGGTGGCGTTCGGCCCGGTAAAGGGTCCCGCTACCCCTATCACAATGTCTGCCCGGGCGGAAAATGCCGTTACCAGACAAGCTGCAAGTACAAGCGAAAGCGGACTTCTGATTAATTTCAGCGACATTATTATTTACCTTATCTGAGCGGTTTTTTGCACAACCGTGTGTAGCCGAACGCCTGCTGGCGCACCCAATACAAACAGATCTAAGACAAAATGCTCTGAACGACGGACCGACAACGCTCTGCTTATAACGGCGAGGTTTCCAGGACCTGGAAATAAATAAGCAAAAAGGCTGCCAGATCGGACATCCCGCTGCGGGCTCCGATAATTCTGAGTATAGAGCGCCGTTTTCCGCCCTCCGGCGCGATGAGATGAAATTACAGCGGGGATCACATCTGGTTAACATTGATGCCTGTAAGTGGTGCAAGGATCACCCTTTGGGGCCCGGATCCGGCTCCTGCGCGTCGCACCCCTTCTGTGGCGCAATCTGTGCTAAGATCCGGCATTATTGTCAGAATCAGGAGCAGCAAAATGTCCGAAGGCCCGTTAAACGCAGGTGAAATGGAGTGGCTGGAAGAGACGTTAATGACCTACGGTCACGACGACGACTCCATTATGGACATCTCAGAGCTCGACGGCATGCTCACCGCCGTGTTGTCCGGCCCGATGGTGGTCGAACCCGACCGCTGGCTGGTAGCGGTATGGGGCGGCGAGAAGAATATCCCGCGCTGGAAGAACGAGCGGGAGATGAACCGCTTCATTAACCTCTGCTTCAAGCATATGAACGACATCGCTGAACGTCTGAGCGATTATCCGGACCAGTTTGAGCCGATGTTTGGCGTCAACGACGTCGAGGGGCAGGACTACACCGTGGTGGAGGAGTGGTGCTTTGGCTATATGCGCGGCGTGGCCTTAACCGACTGGTCGGCCCTGCCGGAAGAGCTGAAAGCCGATCTGGACGCCATCGCCCTGCACGGCTCTGAAGATCAGTTCCCGCGCCTGGATGAGATGAGCGAAGCGGAGTACCACCAGAGCGTGGAGCAGATCCGCCCGGCGGCGCTGCGTCTGTATAACTACTGGTCTGCTAATCCGCAGCAGCCGGAAACCCAGCAGCCGATCGTTAACGGCAGCAAGGTCGGACGCAACGATCCCTGCCCGTGCGGCAGCGGCAAAAAGTACAAAAGCTGCTGCTTACATTAATAAAAAAGGGCTCATAAGAGCCCTTTTTGCTATCCCACTTCCGGCAATATCCCGGCGGCGATACAGGCCTGCACCAGTATCACCCCAATCCCGCAGGCAAACACCAGGCCCAGCGCCGGCTTTCCGCCCGGCACGCGATACGCGCCGTCGGGGTGCTGCTGGCGGCTTTTCCAGGCCAGCATGGCGGGCAACAGCAGGGCCAGCACCGCCAGCGCCACGCCCGCGTAGCCCAGCGCCATCACAAACCCGCGCGGGTAGAAGAGGGCGAAAGCCAGCGGTGGCAGGAAGGTGATCGCCCCGGTCTGCACACGCCCGGCCAGGGTGCGGCGGCGCTGGAACAGATCGGCAAGATAGTCAAACAGCCCGAGGGCCACGCCGAGGAAGGAGGTGGCCAGCGCCAGATCGGCAAACAGGTGCACCGCCAGCTCCACGTGCGGCGATGCCACCACTTCACGCAGCGCCTGCAGGAAGCCGTTCAGCCCGGAGTGGCTGGCCATAAGCCCCATAAAGGTGGTGGAGTTAATGCTGCCAAGGGTAACCAGCTGCCAGAAGATATAGGCCACCAGCGGTATGGCGCTGCCGGTGATAAAGATCCAGCGCAGCTTGCGCACGTTGCCGTTCATATAGCTGACGATGCTCGGCACGCTGCCGTGGAAGCCAAAGGAGGTGAAGATGACCGGAATGGCGGAGAGCGCCAGCCCCTTCTCCAGCGGCAGGGTCAGCAGGTTAACCTGGTGAATGTGCGGCACCAGCAGCGCCAGCATCACCACCAGAAAGATAATTTTGGCCGAAAAGAGGAAGCGGTTAAACAGATCCACCAGCGCGGTGCCGACGCAGACCACGCCGCCGCCGATCAGCGTAAAGAAGATAACCCCGGTCGAAGGGGCGAGGTTCGCACCAAACCAGTCGTTGAGGCTCGACGCGATAAGCTCCCCCGCGCCGCTGATATATGCCGCCGTCAGGGCATACATCAGGAACATCATGCTAAAGCCGGTGAGCCACTGGCCGTAGCGGCCGAGGTAGCGCCCGGCCAGCGAGCCAAGCCCGGTATCGGCAGGAACATGCTGATACACTTCCAGCAGCAGCAGGGCGGTATAACACATCAGCCCCCACAGCCCGCCTAACAGCAGCAGCGTAACGCCAAAGCCCACGCCAGCGGCCGCCAGCGGCATCGCCAGCATTCCTGCGCCAATCGTCGTACCCGCGACGATAAAAATACTTCCCAGCGTTCTGTTCTTCACTCTTTCCTCTACAGCCTTGCGATATCGCGACCAAATCTGCGGCGCAGAGTAAGGGAAAAGCGCCGGCTCGTCAAACCGGCGTTACAACTACTGTAACGAATAAATTACAGATGTGGGCTTTAAGGCTTCTGCACCAACCCCTTTGGTTTATCCACCTACTTCGTAAGGGCAATGTTGCCGCGCCGGGAAGGGGCGTAACCTAAAAATTCTTCGCAAAATATCAAAAATAGTGAGGCGAAAATGAGCGGGAATAACCCTTTTCAGGCAACCTGGAGCCGCAGCGGCAATTTGCTGTGCCACGGGCACTGGCAAATCCTCTGGCAGGGGCAGCCGGTCACCTTACCGGAGGCGCGGCAGGAAAAAGATATGGGTACCCACGCCATTTACTCCATTATCGATCCGCAGGACGAGACCTTTGCCCAGGGGCTGGAAGAGGATGAGTGGATTATTGAGAACGTCGAATGGTTAACCGATCTCTTTTACGATCACGGCATTCCGCTCGAAACCGCCAGCTACCGGCAGTTTTACCAGGCCGTTAACCGGCAGGACTGGCGCTGTACCAGCTGCGCGGGCTGTATGTAAAAGAGGGCGGAATATTTTATTTATGCTGCGGGGAAATAGTAACGGCGCCCGCTAAGGCGCCGGGATATATTATTTTTGCGCGTCGAGAGTGGAAAGTTCTTTATCAATAAAGTACAGCCCTTCGCCCGATTTACCGGCCAGCGATAATTTATCGAGAACGGATTTAAACAGCTTCTCTTCTTCGTGCTGCTCTGCCACATACCACTGCAGGAAATTAAAGGTCGGATAATCCTGGCTGGTCATTGCCGCATGCACCAGCTCGTTAATTTTCTGGGTGATTAGCTGCTCGTGTTCGTAGGTGGCCTGAAACAGCGCATCCAGCGAGCTATATTCGGCAAAGGGCGAAGCCACCGGGTTGATGCGCGGCAGGCTGCCGGTATCGGTCAGGTAGTCGAACAGACGCTGCATGTGCATCATCTCTTCCTGCGCGTGGCGGCGCATAAAGGCCGCGGCGCCCTCAAAACTATGATAGCTACACCAGGCGCTCATCTGTTGATACAGCAGGGAGGAGAAAAGCTCCAGATTCATTTGCTCATTCAGCTTGTCGATCATTTCATTTTTAAGCATGGTGTAGCTCCGTTTTATTATTAACAGGTCAACGCGAGCGCCACTATAATTTGTTATTTATGTATTTGCAAAAGTTAATATAAATAATGAAATGATAATAATACGAATGGGAATAACACGCATTGAGGGTAATTAATGTATATTAATGAGAACTATTCTGTTTCGTATTTAATAATGTTGCCAGCCGCATGCACTGGCAACGATATTAATAATAGGCGGAGGTGGTAACGGGGGGCTGAGGGGCATAGCCCTGGCACTGATACTGAATGGTGACCTGCTCATTCAGGCACAGGGAACCGCCGATCAGGCTACAGGTTTTTACCGGCTGCCCGTAGGCCATCGCCGCGCTATAGCCCATCGCCTGACATTCCCGGGTGGCCGTCCCGTTGGTCACGTAGCTGTCGTAGCGGGCATCCTGCAGCATCGCCTCGCCGAAGGTCATCCACACCAGCCCCTGAGGGATATCGACCCGGCTCACTTCGGCCTGACGGGTGACGGTGCATCCCGCCAGCAGTAACAGCAGGCCGCTAACGCATACTCTTTTCATAGAACGCTCTGCATGAGTGAAATAAGCTATCCTACCCTGATGCCGCCCGCCCAATGGCCTGAATAGCCGGGATTAATGACCTCACTTCGCCGCGAGAGGGGATGCGCGCCCGGTCAGGGTTACTCCTGCGCCGTAAACAATGTTACTAGCTCAGGCCGCGCGGTTTTGCGGGGCAATAATTGCCATCGTAAAGCGTTCCCGTTGCGAAATTGTGAGCCCATCTTAATTTTTTAAAACAATTTTTCACTTAATTTGAAAGTATGTTTGCTAAGTAGTAAGGTTTAGATGGTCAGCTATCCACAGCGGCACCGTCCGCCACGCATTCAGGAGATCAAGAATGAAAATTGCACTGATGATGGAAAACAGCCAGGCGAGCAAAAACGCCATCATCCTCAACGAACTTAACGCCGTTGCCGATGAGAAAGGCTTCCCGGTTTATAACGTCGGCATGAGCGACGAAAATGACCACCATCTGACCTATATTCATCTTGGCATCATGGCCAGCATCCTGCTCAACTCAAAGGCGGTTGATTTTGTGGTAACCGGCTGCGGCACCGGCCAGGGCGCGCTGATGTCGCTGAACATCCATCCGGGCGTTAACTGCGGCTACTGCATCGATCCGGCGGACGCTTTCCTGTTTGCCCAGATTAACAACGGTAACGCTCTGGCGCTGCCGTTCGCTAAAGGCTTTGGCTGGGGCGCGGAGCTGAACGTGCGCTTCATCTTCGAAAAAGCGTTCACCGGCCGCAAGGGCGAAGGCTATCCGCCAGAGCGTAAAGAGCCGCAGGTGCGTAACGCCGGCATCCTCAACCAGGTGAAGGCGGCGGTGGTGAAAGATAACTATCTTGATACCCTGCGCGCCATCGATCCCGAGCTGGTTAAAACCGCCGTTTCCGGCCCGCGCTTCCAGCAGTGCTTCTATGAAAACTGCCAGGACAAAGAGATCGAAGCTTTTGTTCGCGGCATTACCGGCTAATCCGCCGGTACCCCTAAAAAGCCAGCCAGGGTGCTGGCTTTTTTTATGCCCGCTTGCTGGAAACCGCGCTCCCGGCCTCTCTGGTCAGCCGCAGGGTATCGAACATTCCCGCCAGGCAGATCAGGGCAATCACCACAAACGCCAGCCGGAAGCTGATGCCGGGCAGGGCGCTCATCCCCAGGGCGCCGCTTAAAAGCTCCCCGATGCGGATGCCGATAGCACCGAGGGTGATCCCTAGCCCTACCGCCAGCTGGGTGGCGGTAGAGAACAGGGTATTGGCATAGCTCATCTGCGGCGAGGGCACATCGGCAAAGGCGAGGGTGCTGATGGCGGTAAACTGGATCGAGCGAAAGACGCCGCCAAGATAAAGGATCAGCATAATCAGCCATACCGGCGTGTCCGGGGTTAAAAAGGCGCAGGCCAGCAGGGCCAGCACGTTGAGCGTGCCGTTGATCAGCAGCAGCTTTTTAAACCCCAGCCCGCGAATAAGCGGCGTGGTGGCGGGCTTAATGGTCAGGTTGCCGACAAACACCGCCAGCACCAGCAGGCCCGAGTGAAACGCATCCATGCCGAAGCCCACCTGAAACAGCAGGGGCAGCAGGAAAGGCACGGCGCTGATGGAGGCCCGGAACAGCGAGCCGCCGTACATGGTCACCCTAAAGGTGGACACCTGCATGGCGTCGAGGCGGATCATCGGCCACCGCGCCCGGGTAAAGTGGCGTAACGCCCATACCAGGGTCACGACGCCCGTCGCCAGCAGGGCGACGATAGCCAGCGGATCGATCTCCTGCGCCCCCATCGACTCCATCGCATAGACCAGGCTTACCATCGCGATGGCGGTGGCGATAAACCCGGGGGCATCGAAGGGGCGGCGCGTCTCTTCGCGGATATCGGGAATAATGCGCAGGGCCAGCGCGATGGCAATCAGCCCCAGCGGCACGTTAATAAAGAAGATCCAGCGCCAGTCGGCATAGCTGGTAATAAACCCGCCCAGCGGCGGGCCGATAATGGGGGCCACCAGCGCCGGCCAGGTCAGGGTAGCAATGGCGGTAATCAACTGATGCTTGGGAGTGGTGCGCAGCACCGCCAGCCGGCCGACCGGCACCATCAGCGCGCCGCCCATCCCCTGCAAGACGCGCATGGCGACGAACTGCTCAAGGCTGGTGGCCAGACCGCAAAGCACCGAGGCGAGGGTGAAGATTGCCAGCGCGAGGGCAAACACCTTGCGGGCGCCGAAGCGGTCGGCGATCCAGCCGCTGGCCGGGATAAGGACCGCAAGGGTGATCAGGTAGGCGCTGATGCCAATGTTAAGGTCGACCGCCTGCACGCCGAAGCGCTTCGCCATATCCGGCAGGGCGGTGGCGATCACCGTGCCGTCGAGAAACTCCATAAAGAAGGCGCCGGCAACCAACAGCGCGGCGGGAGACAAGCCGCCGGACGCTTTACCGGTGATATTTTCTGCCATTTTTCCTCTGCCATTAAAAATTAATTTTAAAATTACTGAGAATTTTTAAATTTCAAATGTCTGTTTTATTTAACTTTATCTTAACGATCGCCGGATTTTGTACATTTGCACGAGTGATGCATGTCACAAAATGATTGATTTTTGTGATGCCGGTCATATTATAGGCGCATCAACAAAACACCTGCATAAAACAAAACCGGAGCAAACCGATGAAACTGCGCGCAATCCTGAAGAGCATGTGGGAAACCTACTGCAAAACCTTCAAAGACGTCCCGCCTGGCGCGATGTTCTGATAAAAAAACCTGCTTCGGCAGGTTTTTTTATGGCCGTAAAACGTATCTGTAAGGTCTCCTGGCGGCAGTTTTGCTACTATGGCCGCCTTTCAATAAGGAGAAACCTATGTCTCAAAATCTGAGTGCCGATCAGGAGCTGGTCTCTGATGTGGTTGCCTGCCAGCTGGTCATCAAACAAATTCTGGACGTTATTGATGTAATAGCGCCGGTTGAAGTGCGTGAAAAGATGACCACCCAGCTGAAAAACATCGATTTTACCAGCCATCCCGCCGCGGCCGATCCGGTTACCCTGCGCGCCATTCAAAAAGCCATTGCGCTCATTGAACTCAAGTTCACCCCGCAGAGCGAATCCCACTAAAATAAACCGATGTTTTGAATTTAGAAATGGTTTTGTGAAGATTTCATAAAAGGGCGGCAGAGCGCCGCCCGGCGTGAAGTTCAAAACAGCGTCTGCACCAGAACATAGCTCGCCGCACAGGCGCAGCTCACCCCAATCAGCCCCGGCACGATAAAGCTGTGGTTGATGATGAATTTGCCAATCCGCGTGGTGCCCGAACGGTCGAACCCAATGCAGGCCAGATCGCTTGGATAGGTGGGCAGGACAAAATAGCCGTAAGAGGCCGGGAAAAAGGCGATCAGCATCTTTGGCTCTATGCCCAGCATCAGCCCCATGGGGGCGACGGCGGTAAGCGCCGCGGCCTGGCTGTTGACCAGCTTCGATACCAGGAACAGCACGATGGCGTAGGTCCAGGGGTGACTTTTTACCACCCCTTCCAGCGCCATTTTCAGCTCTTCCAGATGGGCCTGGAAAAAGGTATCGCTCATCCAGGCGACGCCAAAGACCGAGAAGATGGCCACCATGCCGGCCTTAAATACCGCCCCGCCCGAGATGGCGGCCGGATTCACTTTACAGGCCATCAGCATTACCGCGCCGGCGATCAGCATCATCATCTGGATCACCAGATTCATGGAGAGCGGCATCAGCTTGCCTTTCACCTCAAAGGCCGGGCGCAGATCCGGCAGGGCACCCAGTAGTACCACCAGGGCGATGCCGGCGAAGAAGATGCCGGTGGACCAGTAGGCCTCCTTCGGGAAGCGTTGATTCAGTAGGGTCTCGGTGCTGCCGTAGATAAACTGGCGCTGCTCCGGGTCCTCCAGCTTTTTCTGAAAGGCTTCGTCCTCTGCCAGATCTTTGCCGCGCCTCAGGCTCCAGAGCGCGGCAACCAGCACGCCGCACAGGGAGGCGGGTACCGAAACCGCCAGAATTTGCAGGATGCCAAATCCCTGACCAATACCGTGGCGGGCGGCGAGAATAGAGACCAGCGACACCACCGCCACCGAGACCGGCGAGGCGGTGATCGCCATCTGCGAGGCAACGGAGGCCACCGCCATGGGGCGCTCCGGACGGATCCCTTTTTTCAGTGCGATATCCGCAATAATGGGAAACATGGTGTAGACCACGTGGCCGGTGCCGCACAGGAAGGTGAGCGTCCAGGTGGTGAAGGGGGCCAGCAGGGTGATGTGCTGCGGATGCCGCCGCAACAGGCGTTCGGCGAACTGCATCATCACGTTCAGCCCGCCCGCGGTCTGCAGGGTGGCCGCGCAGCCAATGACCGCCAGGATGGTGAGCATGACGTCCACCGGCGGCTTGCCGGGCTGCAGGCCAAACACAAAGCAGAGTATGAACAGCCCAATCCCGCTTATCAGGCCAAGCCCCATGCCGCCGAACCGGGTGCCGACCAGCAGGCAGAGAATAATGACAACAAATTCCAGGGTAACCATGCACGTCCTCGTCAATGATAGCTAACAATCAGCAAATCATTACAGGTTGTGTGGTTATAGGGTGCGATCCAGATCGGATTTGTTAAAAATTCGCCAAAACAAGGGGTTAGTAACGATTTGGTAACATAAAAAACCCGGCGGGCGCCGGGTTAGCTGTTCTGAGCGGATTAATGCGGCTGGCAGCTCACCAGATTCAGCAGATGGCGGTCGGTCTGCTCCAGACCCAGACCGGCGCGGCGGGCATGGCGGACTTCATCCAGCACGGTCTTAAGCAGTATGCCGTCCTGCTGCTGCTCTTTTTCAATTTCCTGCAGGAAGGAGAGGGTAGGGGCGTCTTTCATTAGCTTCGCCGCCTGGGTTAATTCATCAAGGGTATGGCAGCGCTGCTCATACTCTTCGAGGGTTCGCTGCAGCAGCGACTCCAGCGTGGAACAATCTTCTTCAGATACGTCAATTGCCTCAAGAACCGGCATGGCGCCCGACTGCTTCATGTAATCAAACACGCGCATCATCAGGGTAACGTTGCTCTGCGCCTGCGAGCGCAAAAAAGTCGCCGTACCATTCAGGCTGTTATCTGAACACCATTCGCTCAGATGCAGATACAAATTTGATGCGTAGTACTCAAGATTCATCTGGGTGTTGAGTTTTTGCATCATACCGGAGACAGCCATAATAATTTCCTTTTATTTGGGTTCGTAAACTGGGGGCTCCACAAGGTGGAAGCTATCTATAAAATATAGATGCTTTTCCTAGTTTGTCTTTGGCGAATTATTCATTTAATAGAACAAACAACAATGGTAATAGCAAGAAAGGATGTATAAGAATTTCCTTATGAATATATCCTTCCCTGCATTCCAGCCGCAAAGTCAGCCTGACAGCTTACGTACGTTGATGCTTATAACTATCTGTTATTATTGCAAATAAATGGAAATATCCAGTGTTATGATATCAATCATATTTCAATGTTTGATCTCATGGCGAAAAATGATCTGAGCCGTTAAAAGCAGAAAGGAAGGATTATTAGATATTTCTCGCGACCGCAAGCTTAATTATTTCGCGCGTTCAATAAAGAACGATCTGTGTGCGTTTTTTAATCAATTCTGCGTTCTGTGATCCGGCAGAAAGTTTATCTTCAGACAAGCTGTGAAAATGAAACATTGTTTTATCTTTATCTGAGGAAATTGCCATGGCCAAAGTCGCCGTTCTGCTGGCGCCGGGTTTTGAAGAGGCGGAAGCCATTATCACCATTGATATCCTGCGCAGGATGCACATTGACGTTGAAACCCTTGCCTGCGCCGACACGCGGGCGGTGGTGAGTTATCACGATATTCCGATGGTTGCCGATGGCACCCTGGCCGACAGGCGCGACGCGCTGTACGACGCGGTGGTCCTGCCCGGCGGGCCGCAGGGGAGCGTGAATCTGGCCGCCAGCGCCGACGTGCTGCGTTTTGTCACCGCTCATGACGAGGCCGGGAAATATATCTGCCCGATCTGCTCGGCGGCGGCGCGGGTGCTGGGCGGTAACGGCCTGCTGAAGGGGCGTCGCTATGTCTGCTCCGGCGACCTCTGGCAGCAGGTGCAGGATGGGGAGTACGTGGATGCCCCGGTGGTAGAGGATGGCAACCTGCTCAGCGGTAAAGGTTTAGGCCATGCCTTTGATTTCGCGCTCATCCTGGCCGCGCGCCTGCTGCAGGACGAGGCGCCGGTGCGGGACCACGCCGAACACATCTATTACCGCTGGTAACTTTCCTGCCGGGCGCTACGGCGTCCGGCCCACAGGGATATCCGGACTGCACTTATGGAATATCCTGCTGACCCCCTTTTTATTTGTCTGACAATAACCCTTTCCAATATGTCATTTTCCGCTGAATTTATGTACGCAGTTACTGTAATTCTGCGGTGTGATGGCGCTCTCTTATGGATGATTAATTTCCCGCTAAAACTATCTGCAATAACCGGGCTTTTTCGTGCTTCGCGCTAATGCCTTGTTTTACGTCCGATAAAATTAAATCTTAATAATTTTCCCTACAGAAAAGAACGCTAAAGCTGGAGTTTACCATGCACAAATTTACTAAAGCGCTGGCGGCCATCGGTCTGGCTGCCGTTATGTCACAATCCGCTATGGCAGAGAACCTGAAGCTCGGTTTTCTGGTGAAACAGCCGGAGGAGCCCTGGTTCCAGACCGAGTGGAAATTTGCCGATAAGGCCGGGAAAGATCTCGGCTTCGACGTGATTAAAATTGCCGTCCCGGACGGGGAAAAAACCCTGAACGCTATCGATAGCCTCGCCGCCAGCGGCGCCAAAGGTTTTGTTATCTGTACCCCGGATCCGAAGCTGGGCTCTGCCATCATGGCGAAAGCGCGCGGTTACGACATGAAGGTGATTGCGGTGGACGATCAGTTCGTCAACGCTAAAGGTAAGCCGATGGACACGGTTCCGCTGGTAATGATGGCCGCCACCAAAATTGGCGAGCGTCAGGGCCAGGAGCTGTATAAAGAGATGCAAAAACGCGGCTGGGATGTGAAAGAGACCGGCGTGATGGCCATCACCGCCGACGAGCTGGATACTGCCCGCCGCCGCACCACCGGCTCGATGGACGCCCTGAAGGCCGCCGGCTTCCCGGAAAAGCAGATCTATAAAGTACCGACCAAATCTAACGACATCCCGGGGGCATTTGACGCCGCAAACTCCATGCTGGTACAGCATCCGGAGGTCAAACACTGGCTGGTGCTCGGCATGAATGACAACACCGTGCTGGGCGGCGTGCGCGCCACCGAAGGGCAGGGCTTTAAGGCGGCTGACGTGATCGGCATCGGCATCAACGGCGTGGACGCGGTGAGCGAGCTTTCTAAAGCGCAGGCCACCGGCTTCTACGGCTCGCTGCTGCCAAGCCCGGACGTGCACGGCTATAAATCCAGCGAAATGCTCTACAACTGGGTGACCAAAGGCGCCGAGCCGGCGAAGTTCACCGAAGTGACCGACGTGGTGCTGATCACCCGCGATAACTTTAAGGCCGAGCTGGAGAAAAAAGGACTGGGCGGTAAATAAGTAACCTGTGATTGCGCCCTCCGCCGTCGCGGAGGGCCAGACGTTCACTACTCTTTCCTGGAGACGTTATGCAACAGTCTGTTCCCTGGCTCTCTTTTCGCGGCATCGGCAAAACCTTTCCGGGCGTTAATGCCCTGACCGACATCAGCTTCGACTGCTATGCCGGGCAGGTACATGCCCTGATGGGGGAGAACGGCGCCGGAAAATCGACGCTGCTGAAGATCCTTAGCGGCAACTACGCCCCGACCACCGGTACCCTGGCCCTGAAAGGGGAAGAGGTGACCTTTGCCGACACCACCGCCGCGCTGAACGCCGGGGTGGCCATCATCTACCAGGAGCTGCACCTGGTGCCGGAGATGACGGTCGCGGAAAATATCTATCTTGGCCAGCTGCCGCACAAAGGCGGCTTCGTTAACCGCTCGCTGCTGAACTACGAAGCGGGCCTGCAGCTCAAGCATCTGGGGCTGGATATCGATCCCCAGACGCCGCTTAAATATCTCTCCCTCGGCCAGTGGCAGATGGTGGAGATCGCCAAAGCGCTGGCGCGCAACGCCAAGGTGATCGCCTTTGACGAACCTACCAGCTCCCTCTCCGCGCGCGAAATCGACAACCTGTTTCGCGTGATCCGCGAGCTGCGCAAAGAGGGGCGCGTCATTTTATATGTCTCCCACCGCATGGAGGAGATCTTCGCCCTCAGCGACGCCATCACCGTGTTTAAAGATGGCCGCTACGTGCGCACCTTTTCCGATATGCAGCAGGTCAACCACGACCAGCTGGTGCAGGCGATGGTGGGGCGCGATCTGGGTGATATCTATAAATGGGAGCCGCGCCAGTACGGCGGCGAACTGCTGCGCCTGGAGCAGGTTAAGGCGCCCGGCGTGCGCCACCCCATCAGCCTGACGGTGCGCAGCGGCGAAATCGTCGGCCTCTTTGGCCTGGTAGGGGCAGGGCGCAGTGAATTAATGAAAGGGCTGTTTGGCGGCACGCGGATTACCGGCGGCCAGGTGTTTATCGACGGCCAGCCGGTGGATATTCAGAAACCGGCCCACGCCATCCGCGCGGGAATGATGCTCTGCCCGGAGGACCGGAAAGCCGAGGGCATTATCCCGGTTCACTCGGTGCGGGATAACATCAATATCTCCGCCCGGCGCAAAACCATCCGCGCCGGCTGCCTGATTAACGATACCTGGGAGGTGAACAATGCCGATCACCACATCCGTTCCCTGAATATCAAAACCCCCGGGGCCGAACAGCTGATTATGAACCTCTCCGGCGGCAACCAGCAGAAAGCCATTCTCGGGCGCTGGCTGTCAGAAGAGATGAAGGTGATTTTGCTCGACGAGCCGACCCGCGGCATCGACGTGGGCGCCAGGCATGAGATCTACAACGTTATCTATGCGCTGGCAAAGCGCGGGGTGGCGGTACTCTTTGCCTCCAGCGACCTGCCGGAGGTGCTGGGGGTTGCCGACCGTATCCTGGTGATGCGCGAAGGCGAGATTGCCGGTGAATTGCTTCATGAACAGGCGAATGAACAACAGGCGCTAAGCCTTGCCATGCCTAAAGTCAGCCAGGCCGTCGCCTGATTAAGGAGAATATGATGTCCTCTGTCACTACTTCCGGAGCGCCGAAATCGGCCTTCAGCTTCGGGCGCATCTGGGATCAATACGGCATGCTGGTGGTCTTCGCCGTGCTGTTTATCGCCTGCGCCATCTTCGTACCCAACTTCGCCACCTTTATCAACATGAAGGGGCTGGGGCTGGCGATCTCCATGTCCGGTATGGTCGCCTGCGGTATGCTGTTCTGCCTTGCTTCCGGGGATTTCGACCTGTCGGTCGCCTCCGTTATCGCCTGCGCGGGCGTCACCACCGCGGTGGTCATTAACATGACCGAAAGCCTGTGGATTGGCGTCTTTGCCGGCCTGATGCTGGGGGTTGCCAGCGGCCTGATCAACGGTTTCGTGATTGCCCGGCTCAAGATCAACGCCCTGATCACCACCCTTGCCACCATGCAGATCGTGCGCGGGCTGGCCTATATCATCTCCGATGGTAAAGCCGTAGGTATCGAAGACGAGCGCTTCTTTACCCTGGGCTATGCCAACTGGCTCGGCCTGCCGGCGCCCATCTGGCTGACCGTGGGCTGCCTGATTATATTCGGCTTTTTACTTAACCGAACCACCTTCGGGCGCAACACCCTGGCGATTGGCGGTAATGAAGAGGCCGCGCGCCTGGCCGGGGTACCGGTGGTGCGCACCAAGATTATCATCTTCGTGCTCTCGGGACTGGTGTCGGCGGCGGCGGGTATTATTCTGGCATCGCGGATGACCAGCGGCCAGCCGATGACCTCTATTGGCTATGAGCTGATCGTCATTTCAGCCTGCGTGCTGGGCGGGGTCTCCCTGAAGGGCGGCATCGGAAAAATCTCATATGTGGTGGCCGGGATCCTGATCCTCGGCACCGTTGAGAACGCCATGAACCTGCTAAATATTTCGCCGTTCTCCCAGTACGTGGTGCGTGGCCTGATCCTGCTGGCGGCGGTGATTTTCGACCGTTACAAGCAAAAAGCGAAGCGCACGCTCTAACCCGAAACGCTTCCTCCTGCAACCTAACTTTTAAGTGTAGCCCCGCTTTCCGGACTAGTCGGAAAGTGGGGCCTGAAATGGCGAGCAGCGTCACACTGTCTATACTTACATGGCTTAAGGGATGTCTGACTTTCGACATCTCACCAACTGTGAGGAGGACCAGGGTGGCCGACACGTTATCTGCACCGCCTGTTTTATCTGGTAATTTTGCTTTCTTTTTTGACCTCGACGGGACGCTTGCCACCATCAAGCCGCACCCTGACGAGGTAGCTGTTCCACCGGATGTACTGGCGGCGTTGAATCAGCTCTCCCTACAGCATCAGGGAGCACTGGCATTGATATCAGGGCGTTCTATGGCCGAGCTGGACAAGCTGGCCGCACCATACCGCTTCCCGCTTGCCGGGGTACACGGGGCCGAGCGCCGCGACATCCATGATCAATCCCATATCATCTCTCTTCCACTGACGCTTGTTCAGAGCCTGCACGCTGAGCTGGCCCTGGCGCTCGATGCCCTGCCGGGGACCGAGCTGGAGGCCAAGGGTATGGCCTTTGCGCTGCACTATCGTCAGGCGCCGCACTTTGAAAATGCGGTCATGGAGCTCGCCTCATCTATCGTAGACAAAACGCCGCAGCTTTCGCTGCAGCCGGGCAAGTGCGTGGTGGAGCTGAAGCCTAAGGGGATTAACAAAGGTGAAGCAATAGCTGCATTTATGTGCGAACCGCCGTTTCTGGGAAAAACGCCGGTTTTCGTTGGGGACGATCTGACAGATGAGTTCGGTTTTACTATGGTAAACCAGGCCGACGGCATTTCGGTGAAGGTAGGTCCTGGTGAGACACAGGCCAGATGGCGTCTGGACGGCGTCGCCAGCGTTTGGCAATGGGTAAAAGAAGTCGCTAACCAGCAACAAGAAGAAGAAATAGCGCAAACTAACAGGAGAAATAATTATGGGTCGCTTAGTCGTAGTATCTAACCGAATTGCACCGCCGGATGATAAAAAAGCCGGTGCTGGCGGCCTTGCCGTGGGCATTCTGGGGGCCTTAAAAGCCGCCGGCGGTTTATGGTTTGGCTGGAGCGGGGAAATTGGTAACGAAGACCAGCCCCTGAAAGAGGAGACGCGGGGTAACATTACCTGGGCGTCGTTTAACCTCAGCGAGCAGGATTACGAAGAGTATTACAACCAGTTCTCAAACGCCGTGCTGTGGCCGGCGTTCCACTATCGTCTGGACCTGGTGAAGTTCCAGCGCGAATCCTGGGAGGGATACTCGCGCGTCAACACCCTGCTGGCCGATAAGCTGCTGCCGCTGATCGAGCCGGACGATACCCTGTGGATCCACGACTACCATCTGCTGCCGTTTGCCAGCGAGCTGCGCAAGCGCGGCGTGAATAACCGCATCGGCTTCTTCCTGCATATTCCGTTCCCGACGCCGGAAATCTTTAACGCCCTGCCGCCGGGCGAGGAGCTGCTGGAGCAGCTGTGCGATTACGACCTGCTGGGCTTCCAGACCGATAACGATCGTCTGGCCTTCCTCGACAGCGTGGCCAGCAAAACGCGCCTTACCAGCCGGGATGATGGATCGCACAGCGCCTGGGGTAAAACCTTCCGCACCGCGGTCTATCCGATCGGTATCGAGCCGGACGAGATCGCCGCAGACGCCTCCGGCCCGCTGCCGCCAAAACTGGCCCAGCTGAAAGCCGAGCTGAAGAACGTCAAAAACATCTTCTCCGTAGAGCGCCTGGACTACTCGAAAGGGCTGCCGGAGCGCTTCCTGGCCTATGAAACCCTGCTGGAAAAATATCCCCAGCATCACGGGAAAATCCGCTATACGCAGATTGCGCCAACTTCGCGCGGCGAGGTGCAGGCCTATCAGGACATTCGCCATCAGCTGGAGACCGAGGCCGGGCGTATTAACGGCCGCTACGGCCAGCTGGGTTGGACCCCGCTCTACTACCTTAACCAGCACTTCGACCGCAAAATCCTGATGAAGGTGTTCCGCTATGCGGAGGTGGGCCTGGTTACCCCGCTGCGCGACGGCATGAACCTGGTGGCGAAGGAGTATGTGGCCGCGCAGGACCCCGAGAATCCGGGCGTGCTGGTGCTGTCGCAGTTTGCCGGCGCCGCCAACGAGCTGACCTCCGCGCTGCTGGTTAACCCTTACGACCGGGACGACGTGGCTAATGCCCTTAACCGGGCGCTGACGATGCCGCTCACCGAGCGTATTTCGCGCCATGCGGACATGATGAAAATAATTCGTGAAAACGACATCGATAGCTGGCAGGCAAGATTTATCGCCGACCTGGATAAAATAACCCCTCGCAGCGTGGAGAGTAACCTGCAAAAAAAGGTTGCGACCTTCCCTAAACTGGCCTGAGGTCATACCGCCGGTGGTTTAATAGACCATCCGGCGGTATTTATGCCCGGTTTTATTTTACTGCTGCTAACAATTCCTTAAGCAGAATAGGTGACTTCGCAAAAATAATTCTGTTTACCCGTGTAGCCCGTCCTTAAATTCCCTTCCTGCCCGCCGTAAATATTAAGAATAGCTGCCCGTAATTTACCCGCCGCGGTCGTTGTACCGGCGACCGGATATTCTGTTTTTAACCGCCTTTTATTCAGCAATAACCGCCTTTCCGCCGGCAACACCCCACGAATATCTTTTTGCCCCACGCCAGCCAGCGAATAATCCATTTCCGGGATTTTGATCAGCGCTGGCGGGGATCGGGGGCATTTTGACGGCAACGTCGAAGGAGATGAGATCGTCGCCAGGCGAGGGTATCAGGGCGAAAAATTAATACAAACAGGCAGATGGAAGCAGGGGATGCACCTGACGTTGCGGAGCAACCGCCGGGCCATTCATCAGCGCTGACACGGAATGGGCAACCGCGCAAGGGGGTAAGATGAAGATAGTGTGACAGAAATCATAAATATTCATTAATTATTCTTATGAGAGGAATAATTGGGGGGCTGCATAGCAAGTCAAAAATAGTGCACTTAACCTAAATCTCACAAAGGAAAACGGGTAAAGCAAAAAAATTTTAACCTAAATCACACAACTGTTGAATGATCACTAACGGAAATCATTTAGCAGATCTTGTTATTTAACTTATTGTTTTTAAAGGGTATTTAGTGTTTGTTTCTAACTTAGATATGATAGCAAGCTGATGATATTGCCCGTTGCTACTTTCGGCAAGCTTCATGCCGGATGTGTTAATACTTCTGCATGAGTATTCGCCCGTTAAGAATATATTCTTTTGCTAATTGCTCAATTTATAGACAATTTAGAAGTATGACTGATGGATTTCTGCCTGAAATTCACGTAAATTATGTGATGTGGATCACATTTTTTTTAAATTTCATCAAAGGCTGCATTGTATGTGACAAAACGGACGAGTACAGTTGCGTCGAATTAGGAAAAATCTTAGCTATTTGTAAGAAATGATAAACGAGTAAGTGAAGAAGGCTTTTTTCTTGCACGTGTATTCACACTACAAAACTTAATTCGACTATGCATTTTAGCCTTTTCTTCTTTTTTTAACCGGGGTTTTCCCGGCGACATCACGGGGTGCGGTTTAACCGCATAAGTTATTAGTTGGTTATTCTGGATGGGAAAAATGCATACATCCGAGTTGCTAAAACACATTTATGACATCAACCTGTCATATTTATTGCTTGCACAGCGCTTGATTAGCCAGGACAAGGCTTCCGCTATGTTCCGTCTGGGAATCAACGAAGAAATGGCTACCACTCTCGGCGGGTTAACGCTGCCGCAGATGGTAAAACTGGCGGAGACGAATCAGCTGGTTTGCCAGTTCCGTTTCGATAACCCTCAGGCTATTACGCGTCTTACTCAGGAATCCCGCGTTGACGATCTGCAACAGGTCCATACCGGTATTTTACTCTCTACCCGCCTGCTCAGTGAGATCAGCCAGCCTGATGATGCAGCACGGAAGAAAAGGGCCTGAGAATGAGCGAAAAAAGCATTGTTCAGGAAGCCCGCGACATTCAGTTAGCGATGGAGCTGATTACGCTTGGCGCGCGTTTGCAGATGCTGGAAAGCGAGACGCAGCTAAGCCGTGGTCGGCTTATCAAACTGTACAAAGAGTTGCGCGGCAGCCCGCCGCCAAAAGGCATGCTGCCTTTTTCCACCGACTGGTTTATGACCTGGGAGCAGAACATTCACGCTTCCATGTTCTGTAACGCCTGGCAGTACCTACTGAAAACCGGCCTGTGCAGCGGTGTCGATGCCGTCATCAAAGCCTATAAACTCTATCTGGAACAGTGTCCGCAGCCCGAAGAGGGGCCGCTTTTGGCCCTCACGCGTGCCTGGACGCTGGTGCGTTTCGTCGAGAGCGGAATGCTTGAATTGTCGCGCTGCAACTGCTGCGACGGCAACTTTATCACCCATGCCCATCAGCCCGCTGGCAGCTTCGCCTGTAGTTTATGCCAGCCGCCATCCCGCGCCGTAAAAAGACGTAAACTTTCCCGGGATGCTGCCGATATTATTCCACAACTGCTGGATGAACAGATCGAACAGGCTGTTTAACCCCCACGCGTGGGCAAGATTCCAGCAGCGGTAAGCAATTACCGCTGCTTTTTTTTGCCCTGCGGACAGGCTAAACCCCCGAGCTGCGCATCCGGCGAAAGTCACTAGCGGAAGGATGATGTCGTGCTTATCTTATTGGGTTACCTGGTAGTTCTCGGTACAGTTTTCGGCGGTTACATGATGACCGGCGGGCACCTTGGGGCACTCTATCAACCGGCCGAGCTCATCATTATCGGCGGCGCGGGGGTGGGGGCGTTTATCGTTGGCAACAACGGTAAAGCGATCAAGGGGACGCTGAAGGCGTTGCCGTTACTGTTCCGCCGTTCAAAATACACCAAAAGTATGTATATGGATCTGCTCGCGCTGCTCTATCGCCTGATGGCGAAGTCGCGCCAGCAGGGGATGTTCTCCCTTGAGCGGGATATCGAAAACCCGAAAGAGAGCGAGATCTTCGCCAGCTATCCGCGCATTATCGCCGATTCGGTCATGCTCGAATTTATCGTCGATTACCTGCGCCTGATCATCAGCGGCAATATGAACACCTTCGAGATCGAAGCCCTGATGGACGAAGAGATCGAAACCCACGAAAGCGAATCTGAAGTGCCGGCCAATAGCCTGGCAATGGTGGGCGACTCGCTGCCGGCCTTCGGTATCGTAGCGGCGGTGATGGGGGTAGTGCACGCGCTGGCCTCGGCGGATCGTCCGGCGGCGGAGCTCGGGGCGCTGATTGCCCACGCCATGGTCGGCACCTTCCTCGGTATTTTGCTGGCGTACGGCTTCATTTCGCCGCTGGCAACCGTGCTGCGTCAGAAGAGCGCCGAAACCACCAAAATGATGCAGTGCGTCAAGATCACGCTGCTCTCCAACCTCAACGGCTACGCCCCGCCAATCGCGGTGGAGTTCGGGCGTAAAACCCTCTACTCCAGCGAGCGTCCGTCGTTTATCGAGCTGGAAGAACACGTGCGTGCGGTGAAAAACCCAAACCAACAGACGAGCACTGAGGACGCATGAAAAACCAGGCCCATCCCATCGTCATCGTAAAAAAGCGCAAGCATAAAGGCCACGGGGGCGGATCCCACGGCTCGTGGAAGATCGCCTACGCGGACTTCATGACCGCGATGATGGCCTTTTTCCTGGTGATGTGGCTGATCTCCATCTCCAGCCCAAAGGAGCTTATCCAGATTGCGGAGTATTTCCGCACGCCGCTGGCGACGGCGGTCACCGGCGGGCAGCGGATCTCCAACAGCGATAGCCCGATCCCCGGCGGCGGCGATGACTACACCCAGCAGAAGGGCGAGGTCAAACGCGAGCCGAACATCGACGCCCTGAAGAAGCGCATGGAGCAGGCCCGGCTGCAAAAACTGCGCGGCGATCTCGATCAGCTGATCGAGGCGGATCCCAAGCTGCGCGCCCTGCGCCCGCATCTGAAGATCGATCTGGTGCAGGAAGGGCTGCGTATTCAGATTATCGACAGCCAGAACCGCCCGATGTTTAAAACCGGCAGCGCGGAGGTCGAACCCTATATGCGCGATATCCTGCGCGGTATCGCCCCGGTGCTGAACGGCATCCCGAACCGAATTAGTCTTTCTGGCCACACCGACGACTTCCCTTACGCCGGCGGCGAAAGAGGGTACAGCAACTGGGAGCTTTCTGCGGATCGCGCCAACGCCTCCCGTCGTGAGCTGGTGGTAGGCGGGCTGGACGATGGCAAAGTGCTGCGCGTGGTGGGCATGGCGGCAACCATGCGCATGAGCGACCGCGGGCCGGGGGATGCCATCAACCGACGCATTAGTCTTTTAGTACTCAATAAGCAGGCGGAGCAGGCCATCCTGCACGAAAACGCCGAAAGCGAGAATGAGTCACTGGATGATTTGAAACAGCCGGGCGCACTGCCTTCGGCTACCGTTCCAACATCGCCACCAGCCAATCCGAGGTGATAGCGTGAGCATGGATATTAGCGATTTTTACCAGACGTTTTTTGATGAAGCCGACGAACTGTTGGCTGATATGGAGCAACACCTGCTGGATCTGGTGCCTGAGGCGCCGGACTCCGAGCAGCTCAACGCCATTTTCCGCGCCGCGCACTCCATCAAAGGGGGCGCCGGTACCTTTGGCTTCACCATTTTGCAGGAAACTACCCATTTAATGGAGAACCTGCTGGACGAAGCGCGACGCGGTGAGATGCAGCTCAATACCGACATTATCAACCTGTTTTTGGAAACCAAAGATATTATGCAGGAACAGCTCGACGCCTATAAAAGCTCGCAAGAGCCGGATGCTGCCAGCTTCGAATATATCTGCAACGCCCTGCGCCAGCTGGCGCTGGAAGCTAAAGGCGAGGCGGCGGTCCCGGCCGTTGCGCCGGCCAAACTGAGCGTGGTGGATGCGGCGCCCGCAGCGGCCCAGGCAAAAGACGATCGTCTGCGCGTAGTGCTGTCTGGCCTGAAAGAGGGTGAAGTGACCCTTCTGCAGGAGGAGCTGGGCAACCTGGCGACCCTGAGCAATATCGTGACGGGGAAAGATAGCCTGGCGGCCACCCTCGATGGCGGTATCAGCAAGGACGACGTGGTGGCGGTACTCTGCTTTGTGATCGAGCCGGATCAGATCGACTTTGAATCTCCCGAGGCGGAAACCGCCGCTGAACCGGCCGTGGCCGTTGCCGAAACCCCGGCGGCGCCCGCCGTGGCACCTGCCGCTCCGGCGCTGAAGGCCGTTCCGCGCGAGGCCGCGGCGCCCGCCCGCGGTGAAAAGCCGGCGGCGCGCTCCAGCGAGTCCACCAGCATCCGCGTGGCGGTAGAGAAGGTGGATCAGCTGATCAACCTGGTGGGCGAACTGGTGATCACCCAGTCGATGCTGGCCCAGCGCTCCAACGAGCTGGACCCGGTTAATCACGGGGATCTGATCACCAGCATGGGCCAGCTGCAGCGTAACGCCCGGGATCTGCAGGAATCGGTGATGTCTATCCGTATGATGCCGATGGAGTATGTCTTTAGCCGTTTCCCGCGTCTGGTGCGCGACCTGGCCGGCAAGCTCAACAAGCAGATCGAACTGACCCTGATGGGCAGCTCCACCGAGCTGGACAAAAGCCTGATCGAACGCATTATCGACCCCTTAACGCACCTGGTGCGTAACAGCCTCGACCACGGTATCGAGCTGCCGGAAAACCGCGTCGCCGCGGGCAAATCGCCGGTGGGCAACCTGATCCTCTCCGCCGAACACCAGGGCGGCAATATCTGCATCGAAGTCACCGATGACGGCGCGGGCCTGAACCGCGAGCGCATCCTGGCCAAAGCCATCTCCCAGGGGATGGCGGTCAGCGAAAACATGACCGACGAAGAGGTCGGGATGCTGATCTTCGCCCCGGGCTTCTCCACGGCGGAGCAGGTGACCGACGTCTCCGGGCGCGGCGTGGGCATGGACGTGGTGAAACGTAACATCCAGGAGATGGGCGGCCACGTTGAGATCCAGTCTAAACAGGGCTCCGGCACCACCATTCGGATCCTGCTGCCGCTGACGCTGGCGATCCTCGACGGCATGTCGGTGAAGGTGGCGGAAGAGGTCTTCATCCTGCCGCTGAACGCGGTAATGGAATCGCTGCAGCCGCGCGAAGAAGATTTGCACCCGCTGGCGGGGGGCGAGCGCGTGCTGGAAGTGCGCGGCGAATACCTGCCGCTGGTGGAACTGTGGAAAGTGTTCGACGTTGAAGGGGCTAAAACCGAAGCCACGCAGGGGATTGTGGTGATCCTGCAGAGCGCGGGCCGTCGCTATGCGCTGCTGGTCGATCAGCTGATTGGCCAGCACCAGGTGGTGGTGAAAAACCTCGAGAGCAACTACCGCAAGGTACCTGGTATTTCAGCCGCCACCATCCTCGGGGATGGCAGTGTGGCGCTGATCGTCGACGTGTCGGCGCTTCAGGGTTTAAATCGTGAACAACGTGTGGCGAACACAGCCGCCTGATACTGTTAAGAAGGTAATAACATGACCGGTATGAGTAATGTAACCAAGCTGGCCGGCGAGCCGTCAGGGCAGGAATTCCTGGTATTCACTTTGGGTGACGAAGAATACGGTATCGATATTCTCAAAGTGCAGGAGATTCGTGGCTATGATCAGGTAACTCGCATTGCCAATACGCCTGAATTTATTAAAGGCGTCACCAACCTGCGCGGCGTGATCGTGCCGATTGTCGATCTGCGCGTAAAGTTCAGCCAGGGCGACGTGGAGTATAACGACAACACCGTGGTGATCGTGCTGAATCTCGGCCAGCGCGTGGTGGGCATCGTGGTGGACGGCGTCTCCGACGTGCTCTCCCTGACCGCCGATCAGATCCGTCCGGCGCCGGAGTTTGCGGTAACGCTCTCCACCGAGTACCTGACCGGCCTCGGCGCGCTCGGCGAGCGGATGCTGATTCTGGTGAATATCGAAAAACTGCTCAACAGCGACGAGATGGCGCTGCTGGATATCGCGGCAACACACGTCGCGTAAGATATTACCGGCGTTACGACGCCAGCGTACCAGAGAATAAAAAGGGGCCAGGCTGGCCCTTTTTTCTATTTAAAGCCCCCCGGACAGCCGGAGTATTTAATACCGACCCGTCACCCTGACGGCATTACGGCTTTAGAGTTATTCATTTTGTGAATATATTCATAATCAAAAACCGGACTAATACTCTCGCTTGCTTAACTATTGTTTAGCCTCTATTAAATTAATCAATGAAAACAACAGGATATATTGTGATCATGATCACACTCTTGTTATTTCATCCACTCCTTAACTTATTTATTCTGCCGTTTTTATAATTTATCCGACTGTTTTATAAGATAAATTAGCGTCAATACGCCGTCTGTATTAGCCGTCTGGCTAAAGTGGTTCTTCCTGCCGCCTTAAACTAAATTGATTTTAACCACTTATTAACATGCGTAATGAGTGGTAACAAATTGAGCGTTATCAAAAAAGCAGGATAACGACCGGCGACATTTTCTGGAGAGTGGAAAATGAACAGAAAACTTTTGATGATAGTGACGGGATCGCTCCTGACGATGGCCGCCGGCTCGGCGCAGGCGGTCACCAGCAGCGGGACCATTGGCGCAACCCTCACCCTGACCAACGGCTGCCTGATAAACGGCTCGCCAAACCAGAACGGCATTAACTTCGGTACGCTGGACTTTGGTACCCATCCGGCGACCTTCTCCACCCTTACCACCCAGCTTGCCGGGGCCAGCGGCGGTAACACCTTTACCATCCAGTGCACCACCGACAGCTATACGGTCGCCATTACCGGCAATACCAACTCCACCGCGCCCGGCAGGGTAGTGGGCACCCCAGGCACGCCGGCGCGTTATCTGGTTAACACCGCCAACACCACCCAGGGCGTGGCTTACAGCCTGTACAGCGACAGCGGCTACAACAACGTGATCGCCAATAACGCGGCTATTCCGGTGGCTTCTACCGCAGGCGGGGTAAACAGCTACACGCTGTATGGCCGTATTACCGGCGGCGGCAATAGCGTCACCGTGGTTCCCGGTACCTACACCGATACCATAAACGTCAGCGTCACCTACTAACGCTCTTAATGGAGAGGAACACCGCATCACTCCTGCCGGGGAGTGAGGGGAGGCTGCGCGCGATTTTTTGCCTGGTTGCCCTGCTGCTGTCGTCGCCGGGCGCCCTGGCGGTGACCAGCCAGTCCTTCCAGGTGAACGCCACCATCACCCCCGGCTGTTCGGTGGCGACGGGGAGCGGTGGTGTGCTGGGCTCGCTTGACTTTGGTACCCGCAGCGGGGTGCAGAGCGGCCAGGTCAGCACCAGCTTTGTTCCTAACGGTTCGCTTAGCATCGCCTGCACGCCGGGCGTGGCCCTGAGCATGAGCATCGACGGCGGGCAGAACTACGCCTCGGTGCGCAACATGCAGCGCGCCGGCGGTACCGATCGCGTGCCGTACCGGCTCTACAGCAGCAGCTCGCTGGGGGCCAACAGCGAAATCGGCGTGAACCAGGCGATACCGGTCACATATACCAACAGCAATAACATTGCCCTGCCACTTTTTGGCGTGGCGCTTCTGACGGGCTTCAGCCCGGCCGGAAACTATACCGATCAACTCACCGTGACCTTGTCCTGGTGATAAAGGGAGAACGACCATGAAGGCATTCGCAGCCGGCCGCTCGCTGGCGCTGCTGATGGCGCTGGGGGTAACGGCACCTGCCGCCCAGGGCGCGGCATCCATTCTGTTATGGCCCATCGACCCATGGCTTTCGGCGGATACCAAAGCGACCGAGCTGTGGGTGCAGAACCAGGGCAACAGCGCCACGACCATGCAGGTACGCATCGTGCGCTGGCGCCAGGAGAACGGGCTTGAGCGCTACACCGCCCAGCAGGACGTGGTTGCCAGCCCACCGATTGTTACCATTGCCAAAGGCAGCAAGCAGCTTATTCGCCTGATCAAACAGGGCGAGGTACCCGCCGGGGTAGAGCAGGCCTACCGCATTATCGTGGACGAAATTCCCCAGCCGCAGGATAACCCCACTCCCCAGATTGGTCTCAAGCTTCAGATGCGCTACTCCATTCCGCTGTTCGTCTACGGGCAGGGGATAGCCACCGTTAAAGAGGGGGCGCACCATGCGCTGGTGGAGCCGCGCAATCTGAGCTGGCGGGTGGTTCGCGATAACGGCCAGCCCGCGTTGCAGGTACGTAACCAGGGCGACGTGCACGTTCGGCTCAGCCAGGTGACCCTGACCCAGGGCGGGCAGAAACGGACCATGGCGGACGGCCTGCTGGGCTACGTTCTGCCGGGCAGCGAACGCAGCTGGCCCTTACCCTCGGGCATCGGCCAGCCGGGCCAGATGAGCGCGCAAATTAACGCCAGGGATACGCAATGGCAGTCGGCCCCCGCCAACTGAAGCCGACCATGATAATCCTGCTTTGCGTCTCTACGGCAAGCTGGGCTAACTCGGGCGATGACGCACTGCCGCCCCCGCCTGCGCCCCGGTCCCTGAACGACGAAGCGGTATTTCAGCTGGCGCTGATCGTTAACCATTACGATACCGGGCAGGTGGTGCCGGTGACCCGGCGCAACGGCGACTATCTGCTCTCCAGCGCCGACCTGCTGCGCGCCGGCCTGCCGCCGGAAAAGGTGCCGCCGGGTGAGGTCAACCTGGCCTCCTTAAGCCAGGTGCGAAGCGAATATGACAGCGCCGGCCAGCGCCTGCTGCTGAGCGTGCCCCGGGAGTGGGTCTCCGCCCGCGTCACCCCCTTTGGCGGCGAGCTGACCCAGAGCGCGCCGCACTATGGCCGGGGGGCGCTGCTCAACTACGACTTTTACACCAGCAAGACCGAACACGCGGGCGGGCAGGCGTCGCTCTGGCACGAGTTCCGCTATTTTGACGAGCGGGGTTCTCTATCCTCCACCGGCTACGTGCGCAAAAATCTGTCGGGCGGCGGCCTGCAGGAGGGCTACGTGCGCTACGACACCACCCTGCTGGTGACCGACGAAGATAACGCCACCACATGGACCGCCGGGGATGTGATCAGCGATGCCCTGAGCTGGAGCAGCAGCGTGCGCATGGGCGGCATCAGCTACGGCCGCGATTTTTCGCTGCGCCCGGACCTGGTCACCTGGCCGCTGCCGGAGTTCTCCGGCGAGGCGGCGGTGCCCACCTCCGTCGATCTCTTTGTCAACGGCTATCGCGCCGGTTCAACGCGCCTGCAGCCGGGGCCCTTTACCCTGACCAACCTGCCTTATATTAACGGCGCGGGGGATGCGGTGCTGGTCACCACCGATGCCCTCGGGCGTCAGGTGAGCACCACGCTGCCCTTTTACGTCACCAGCGATCTGTTAAAAGAGGGGCTCAGCGACGGCGCGGTGACCCTCGGCAGCCTGCGCCGCAACTACGGCATCGACAGCTTTGATTATGGCCCGGCGGCGGGCAGCGGCTCTTACCGCTACGGGGTCACCGACTGGCTGACCCTCGAAGGGCACGCCGAAGGGGCGGAAGAGCTGGCGCTGGGCGGCGCGGGCACGGTGGTCAAAATCGGCCGCTTTGGCGTGGTCAATACCGCCTACAGCCACAGCCGGATGCGCGGCGACGAGGGCGGGCAGCTCAACTGGGGCTACCAGTACAGCACCAACGCGTTTAGCATCGCCACCCAGCACAGCCGCCGGGATCGCGGCTTCGGCAACCTTGCCCTGTACGACCAGCCGACGGTCTACGACGAATATAACCAGCCCATCGCCAGCCTTAGCCGCAACACCGACCAGTACTCCCTGAGCCTTAACCTCGGCGACTACGGCAATATCGGCGCGGCCTGGATCGGCGTGGAGAGCTTCGACAGCCAGAAAACCGAGCTGCTAAACCTCTCCTGGAGCCGCAACCTGTGGGGCAGCAGCAGTATCTATCTCGCCGCCAGCCGGGACCAGCAGCGGGGCGACTGGACGGTGGCCATGTCGCTGCAAATCCCGCTCGGCGAGCGCGACAGCGCTGCCATAACGCTTGAAAATACCCCGGACGCGGGCAGCACCCAGCGCGTTAACTACAACCACGCGATGCCCACCGACGGCGGCCTTAGCTGGAACATGGCCCTGGCGCGCCAGTCCCGCTCCAGCAACTATCAGCAGGGCTCGCTGGGGTGGCGTAACAACAATATTGAAGTACAGGGCGGCGGCTACGGCGAGCGCGATATGATGACCTGGTGGGGCGAGGCGCTGGGCTCGCTGGTGCTGATGGACGGCGAGCTGTTTGCCGCCAATAAGATCAACGACGCCTTCGTGGTGATCAGCACCGACGGCAAGCCGGACGTGCCGGTGAGCTATGAAAACCAGCCGGTGGGGAAAACCAATAGCAACGGCTACCTGCTGGTGAGCGGCGTGTCGGCCTACTACCCGGCGAGCTACAGCATTAACACCCTTAATCTGCCGGCGGACACCCGGCTGAAAGAGACCGAGCGGCGGGTGGCGCTGCGCCGCAACAGCGGCTATCTGGTGGACTTCCCGATGGAGCAGGAGCGGGTGGCCAGCGTTATCCTTCACGACGGGGAAGGGCAGGATATTCCGCTCGGCAGCCAGGTACGCCGCGCCTCCCGCGCCACCGCTACCGTGGGTTACGACGGCATCGCCTGGCTGGAGGATCTGAGCGACGTCAACCCGCTGGAGGTGCGCACCCCGGAGGGTAAATCCTGCAGCGTCACCCTTACCCTGGCCGCTAACCCGGACCACAAGCTGCAAACCTACGGTCCGCTGACCTGCAGGCTGACGCCATGAGACGCCTGCTGCTGCTGTTTATACTGCTGGCGTTTTCCGGCGCCGGCTGGGGCGCCTGTACGGTCAGTACCGTCAACGCCAGCTTTGGCAGCGTCACCTCCTTTGCCCTGAGCGGCAGCAACGAAGTGCAGACCACCGGCACCCTGGTGGTGAGCTGCGATGCGGTGCTTAACCTGCTGACCAACGACTCCATCACCCTGAACTACACCGGGGCAACCGTCACGGCCGCCAGCCGCGCTACCATGAAGCGCACCGATAACGCCGCTATCGCCGACGTGATCCCCACCCGGCTGTGCGGCGCCTCGGGCTGCACCAGCACCAGCGAAGTGCTCATCGGCCGCTCCTACACCTGGAGCGGCAGCACCCTGCTGGGGCTGCTCGGCTCCAGGCAGTACAACCTGCCGCTCTATTTTCGCACCGTCGCCGGGCAGAACGTCAGCGCCGGCCCCTATCAGGTAACGCTCAACTTCAGCATTAACTACAACGTCTGCCAGGTCGGGGCCGCGGGCGTTTGCCTGACGCCGCAGACCGGCACGGCGGCCACCAGCATCACCCTGAACATGAACGTCACCAACGACTGCAGCGCCATGACCACCCCAAATATCAACTTTAACAGCGCGCCGCTGGTGCAAAATTTCCCCACCGTCTCCCAGTCCATCGCCGTCACCTGCACCAAGGGCAGCGCCTATACCATCGGCATTAATAACGGCGCCAACGCGCTAAATAACGTGCGGCAGATGGCCAGCGGCAGCAACCGCATGAGCTATGAGATCTACAAGGGCGCCACCAGCGAACGCTGGGGCGGGAGCGGCACCGAGCGCTGGTCCAGCGGCGCCTCGTCGCAGGTGAGCACCGACGGCCTGCTGCGCACCTATAACTACACCGCCAAAGTGCTCACCGGCCAGACCACGCCGCCCGCCGGCAGCTACAGCGACACCCTGGTGGTGGACGTCGCCTTCTGAGCCACGCTTTTCCCTTTCGCAAACGTAAAGTTCCATCAGGCCGTGCCGATAACACCGATAACCCATTCAGGATAAGGTGTTGTATGTTGAACCGTATGCGCATTGTCACGCTGCTGATGTTAGTGCTGGTTGTCTTCGCACTGTTGCAGCTTATTTCCGGCAGTCTGTTTTTCTCTTCCCTGAAGCAAAATCAGGATAGCTTTGCGGTTTCCAACGACTTACGCCTGCAGCAGAGCGAGCTGACCAGCGCCTGGGATCTGATGCTGCAAACCCGCATCAACCTCAGCCGCTCCTCCGCGCGCATGATGATGGACCCCAATAACCAGCAGAGCGGCGCCAAAACGGAGCTGCTGAAAAACGCCCGCAACACCCTGGCAGAGGCGGGAAAACATTACGAGGCCTTTAAGGCCATCACGCCGCTGCCGGCCATGGCCGACGCCAGCCGGACCATCGACGAGAAGTACCGCAACTACGCCGCCGCGCTGGCCGAGCTTATTCAGTTCCTCGAGAGCGGCAACATGGACGCCTACTTCGCCCAGCCGACCCAGGGGATGCAGAACGCCCTCGGTGCCGCCCTCGGCGACTACGCCAAAGCCAGCGCCGCCCAGTACCACGCCGCCTTCAGCGAAAGCGTGAACGACTACCGCTTTGCCAAATGGCAGATGGTGATTCTGGCCGCCGCGCTGGTGGTGGTGCTGATCGGCGTCTGGTACGGCATCCGCCATATCCTGCTCAACCCGCTGGGCCGGGTTATCAACCACATTCGCGAGATCGCCAGCGGCGACCTGACCCGCAGCCTGGCCATCGCCGGACGCAATGAGATAACCGAGCTGGCAACCAGCGTGGATCATATGCAGCGTTCGCTGAGCGAAACCGTGGCCAACGTGCGCCAGGGCTCTGACGCCATTTATACCGGCACCAGCGAAATCGCCATGGGCAACAACGACCTCTCGTCCCGCACCGAACAGCAGGCCTCGGCGCTGGAAGAGACCGCCGCCAGCATGGAGCAGCTCACCGCCACGGTGAAGCAGAACGCCGACAACGCCCGTCAGGCCTCGCAGCTGGCGGAAAGCGCCTCCGGCACCGCCCTGCGCGGCGGAAAGGTGGTGGACGGGGTGGTGAAAACCATGCACGACATCGCCCAGAGCTCGAAGAAGATCGCCGACATCATCAGCGTTATCGACGGCATCGCCTTCCAGACCAATATCCTGGCGCTGAACGCCGCGGTAGAAGCCGCCCGCGCCGGCGAGCAGGGGCGCGGCTTTGCGGTGGTGGCCGGGGAGGTGCGTAACCTCGCCAGCCGCAGCGCCAACGCCGCCAAAGAGATCAAAGCCCTGATTGAGGATTCCGTCTCCCGCGTGGATACCGGCTCGGTGCTGGTGGAGACGGCGGGGGAGACCATGAACGACATCGTCAACGCGGTCACCCGCGTCAACGACATCATGGGGGAGATCGCCTCTGCCTCCGACGAGCAGAGCCGGGGTATCGACCAGGTAGCGCTGGCGGTATCGGAGATGGACCGCGTCACACAACAAAACGCCGCCCTGGTGCAGGAGTCCGCCGCGGCGGCCGCCGCGCTGGAGGAGCAGGCGAGCCGTCTGAAGATGGCCGTCTCGGCGTTCCGCCTGACCTCTGTAACTAACAATAAGGTAGCCGCACGCGACCGCCATCCGGGAGCGGCAGCCGCCGCCCCTCAGGCAAGCCGCGCGCCGGCCACCGGCAATAACGATAACTGGGAAACATTTTGACCGATGTCTGAACCGCGGCTGCTGGCCGCTTAATGGGAGCGTGGATGTTAAATCGTATTCGTATCTCGACCACACTGTTTTTGATTTTGATCGTCAGCGGTGTGTTGCAGGTTGGCAGTAACGGGTTGTCATTTTGGGCCTTTCGCGATGGTTATCAGAATTTGCAGGAAGTTGAAACCAGCAATCAGCAGCGCTCCGCGCTGGCGCAGACCCGCGCCGTGCTGTTGCAGGCCAGTACCGCACTGAACAAGGCGGGGACCCTGACCGCGCTGAGCTACCCGCCGGACGACATTAAAGCCCTGATGGTGACCGCGCGGGACAGCCTGAAGCAGGCCGATAGCCAGTTCAAAACCTTTATGGCCCAGGAGGCGGTAAGCGAGCAGGGTAAAAAGCTGCGCAGCAATATGCAAAAAGGCTTTGCCGGCTGGTACAGCGACCTGGAGCACCAGGCCACCTGGCTTGAGAATAACCAGCTCTCCGACTTCCTTACCGCGCCGGTGCAGGAGTCCCAGGCGGCGTTTGACGCCGGCTTTAACGCCTGGCAGCAGGAGATTAACCAGTTTGTGGCCCAGGCGGGCAGCGACAGCCGCAGCAGCTATCAGATGTCCGGGGTGATTTTTGTCACCGTGATTATTCTGGCGGCGCTGCTCACCAGCGCGGCGCTGTTCTGGTCGCGGCGGATGATTGTTCAGCCGCTGGCCATCATCAGCGACCACTTTGACAGCATCGCCAAAGGCGACCTGGCGCGTCCGGTGGCGGTATACGGCAAAAACGAAATTTCGGCGATCTTCGCCAGCCTGAAGGCGATGCAGGGATCGCTGCGCCAGACGGTGAGCGAAGTGCGCCAGGGCAGCTATGCCATGCACACCGGGATCACGGAGATTGCCGAAGGCAATAACGATCTCTCTTCGCGCACCGAGCAGCAGGCGGCCTCGCTGGCGCAGACCGCGGCCAGCATGGAACAGCTGACCGCCACCGTCAGCCAGAACGCCGATAACGCCCGTCAGGCCTCTGGCCTGGCAAAAAGCGCCGCGCAGACGGCGAAGCGGGGGGGCGATCAGGCCAGCCGCGTGGCCAGCACCATGTCGGACATCGCCGCCAGTTCGCAAAAAATTGGCGACATTATTAGCGTCATCGACGGAATTGCTTTCCAGACCAACATCCTGGCGCTGAACGCGGCGGTAGAAGCCGCCCGCGCCGGCGAGCAGGGGCGCGGTTTTGCGGTGGTCGCCGGCGAGGTGCGCAATCTCGCCAGCCGCAGCGCCAACGCCGCCAAAGAGATTAAGACGCTGATCGAAGAGTCCGTCTCCCGGGTAGAGCAGGGTTCGGAGCTGGTGGATACGGCCGCCAGAACCATGACCGAGATCGTCACCTCGGTGACCCAGGTGAACGACATCATGGGCGAAATCGCCTCGGCGTCCGACGAACAGCGGCGCGGCATTGAGCAGGTTGCTCAGGCCGTCAGCCAGATGGATCAGGTCACCCAGCAGAACGCCGCCCTCGTGGAAGAGGCGGCCGCGGCGACCGACCAGTTAGCCAGCCAGGCGGATCGTCTGACCTCGCTGGTGGCGGTATTCAACGTGAAAGAGCAGCAACAAACAGTAACAGAAGTCGGGCGGTCGCAAGCCGTGCCAGTGGGATCCTGAAAGTGATTGAGAAGGCGCTATGACATCAACTCTGCCCCCAGGGCAATCGTCATTATTGTTACAGATGACACAGCGCCTCGCGCTGTCCGACGCGCATTTCCGTCGGATATGTCAATTAATCTACCAGCGCGCTGGGATCGTTCTTGCGGATCACAAGCGCGACATGGTCTACAACCGGCTGGTGCGGCGGTTGCGAACCCTGGAGCTGGATGATTTTGGCCGCTATCTGGGCATGCTGGAAGCCAACCCGAACAGCGCGGAATGGCAGGCGTTTATTAACTCGCTGACCACCAACCTGACCGCCTTTTTCCGCGAAGCTCATCACTTCCCGGTGCTGGCGGATCACGCCCGTCGCCGTACGGGCGAGTACCGCGTCTGGAGCGCGGCGGCCTCAACCGGGGAGGAGCCCTATTCGCTGGCGATTACGCTGGCGGATACGCTCGGCACCGCTCCCGGTCGCTGGAAAGTGTTCGCCAGCGATATCGATACCGAAGTGCTGCAAAAAGCGCAAAGCGGGATCTACCGCCTGGACGAGCTTAAAACCCTGTCGCCGCAGCAGCTGCAGCGGTACTTCATGCGCGGCACCGGCCCGCATGAGGGGCTGGTGCGGGTGCGCCAGGAGCTGGCCAACAACGTGGAGTTTACCCAGCTAAACCTGCTGGATAAGCAGTACAGCGTGCCTGGCCCCTTTGACGCCATTTTTTGCCGTAACGTGATGATCTATTTTGACAAAACGACGCAGCAGGAGATCCTGCGCCGCTTTGTGCCGCTGCTCAAACCGGACGGATTACTGTTTGCCGGTCATTCGGAGAATTTCAGCAACCTCGCGCGCGAGTTTAGCCTTCGTGGGCAGACGGTCTACGCGCTGAGTAAGGATAAAGCATGAGTAAAATCAGGGTCTTGTCTGTCGATGATTCCGCATTGATGCGCCAGATCATGACGGAGATTATCAACAGCCATAGCGATATGGAGATGGTGGCCACCGCCCCGGATCCGCTGGTCGCCCGGGATTTGATTAAAAAATATAACCCGGACGTGCTGACGCTGGACGTGGAAATGCCGCGCATGGACGGTATCGACTTCCTGGAAAAACTGATGCGCCTGCGGCCGATGCCGGTGGTGATGGTCTCATCCCTGACCGGTAAAGGCTCGGAAATCACCCTGCGCGCGCTGGAGCTGGGGGCGGTGGACTTCGTCACCAAGCCGCAGCTGGGGATCCGCGAAGGGATGCTGGCCTACAGCGAAATGATCGCCGACAAAATTCGCACCGCCTCGCGGGCGAAGCTGGCGGCCCATAAGCCGATGGCGGCGCCGGTGACCCTCAAGTCAGGGCCGCTGCTGAGCTCCGAAAAGCTGCTGGTTATCGGCGCGTCAACCGGTGGAACAGAGGCGATTCGCCATGTACTCCAGCCATTGCCGCTCTCCAGCCCCGGTATTCTTATTACCCAGCATATGCCGCCGGGCTTTACCCGCTCTTTTGCCGAGCGTCTGAACAAGCTCTGTCAGATCAGCGTGAAAGAGGCGGAGGACGGCGAGCGCGTGCTGCCGGGCCATGCCTATATCGCCCCCGGCGATAAGCATATGGAGCTGGCGCGCAGCGGGGCCAACTATCAGATTCGAATTCATGACGGGCCGCCGGTAAACCGACACCGGCCGTCGGTGGATGTACTGTTTCATTCGGTGGCGAAACACGCCGGGCGCAACGCCGTAGGGGTGATCCTGACGGGGATGGGCAACGACGGCGCCGCCGGAATGCTTGCGATGCACCAGGCCGGTGCCTGGACCATCGCGCAGAATGAAGCAAGTTGTGTGGTGTTCGGCATGCCGCGCGAGGCCATCAATATGGGTGGCGTGAGCGAAGTGGTCGATCTTAGCCAGGTAAGCCAGCAGATGCTGGCGAAAA
>Ga0209370_1000263_pt1 | contig 91133 bp, 76 predicted proteins | sample AgamicAtPrz_FD_187164 | JGI IMG/M metagenome (GOLD analysis project Ga0209370, IMG submission 187164) | Agave microbial communities from Guanajuato, Mexico - At.P.rz (SPAdes) (version 2) | ecosystem: Host-associated > Plants > Phyllosphere > Phylloplane/Leaf | place: Guanajuato, Mexico...
GCACCCAGGTCGGCACGCGGAAGTGATCCTGTGCCACCTTGTCCCGCCGTAGCACCAGTACCGCCAGGTTGGTGCTGATGAACACGAACAGCAACAGCAGCACTACGGTCTGCGCCAGAGTCGCCAGGGAGCCGGTCAGCGTCAGCACGATGGCCACCAGCGTGGTCGCCAAGATGGCCGCCGCCGGCGTACGCCGCTCGGCCAGCACACCACCCAGCACGCTCGGCAGCAGCCGCTGATGAGCCATGCCATAAGCCAGCCGGCTGGCCATGATCATCGTCAGCAAGGCACCGTTGGCCACGGCGATCAACGCGATAAAGGCGAACAGCTGCGCCGGGATGCCCAGGCCAGAAGCCTTCACCACCTCCAGCAGCGGCGCCGTGGAGTTGGCCAGCTGCTCGACAGGCATTACCACCGCCGCACCGATGGACACCGCCATATAGATCGCCCCGGCAATCAGCAAGGCGCCAAACAGCGCCCGCGGATAGGTCTTGCGCACATCACGAATCTCCTCGGCGAGGTTGGCCGAGGTCTCGAAACCTACGAAGGAATAGAACGCCAGCAGCGCCGCCCCCAGCACCGCATAGGCCGGGCTGACCCCAGTCTTGAACTCCACCACCCGACTGAAATCTCCCTCACCGCCACGCAGGAACCACGCTGCAGCAACGATTACTAGCAGCAGGCCGGACAGCTCGATGGTGGTCATCACCAGGTTGGCCGACAGAGACTCCTTGATGCCCCGCGCGTTTAGCAGACCGATCACCACCAGAAAAACCAGCGCCGCCACATGGGCGGGAATGTCGACGAACGCCGCCAGGTAATCCCCGGCAAACGCCAGGGACAGCCCCGCCGCGCTGGTCACCGCCGCCGCCAGCATGCAAAAGCCCACTAGAAACGAAACCACCGGCGACTTATACGCCCTGGCCGCAAACACCGCCGAAGCCCCGGCATGCGGGTACTTGGTAACCAGCTCGGCGTACGAACCCGCCGTAAGCAACGCAAAACCCAGCGCCACTAGCAACGCCATCCAGACCGCACCACCCACCTCCCCGGCAATCACCCCAGCCAACGCATACACCCCGGCGCCCAGCACATCGCCGAGAATGAACAACGTCAGCATCGAGCCGGTGATGGCGCGCTTCAATGTTGGAGTGGGCGGGGTATCTGCGGCGGGCATTGTTCACGTCCTGTCTGTCTTTAAAGCTGCGGCCAAAGCCCCCTACAACCCGCCTTACCGGCCACAACCGGCAGCAAAGCAGAATCACGATTAGCGGGACTAACTGGACCTGTGGGAGCGGGCCATGCCCGCGAAAAATGCCGACACAACACACTCCTAAAAGGAAGGCACTACCCTCAGCCGCGCAACCTCACGGCAACGCAACCAACTCAGCGCCGAAAAAATGATGGGCAGCCCGTTAGCGCTCATCCGTCCGCGCCGTACCATTCTCACGCTCGTCCAAAGCATCCTGATCCGAACCCGGATTGCCCGCTGGCGGCGTCCAGTCGACACGATTCTTCTTGGCCTCAGCCTCGTTGCTGCCCTGCTTGGGCTCTGACTTGGCCTTCTCCAACCCCGACCCATGCCCTGCCCCGGTATCCACTTCTTTATCGTTTGAGGACTCGAAGGCGGACTCTGATTCGCTGTGTTCGACTGCCATGACCACGCTCCCGTAACGACGCAGGACATCTGCGCATACAGGTCTGAGAAGCCCTGTACGACGGGAGTGCAATGGTTTCGACAAGCGGCAACGAACAACCTGGTTTAGTTAGACCCGAATGAGGTTGCCATCTGTAAACTTGTAGGCTAGAGCGCGCAGGTCGTGGTCAATCCCGTGACCGGATGTCATAACCTGTGGAAACTAGGAGCGCGCTAACACTATGAGCCAAGTGAGGCGTGCCGCACCGGAATTGAAACGAGTCGTCTAGACATAAGGACTTTGGCGATATGAGGCGCGAGCGCCCCACAAACAAAAAAGCCCGATCATTTCTGATCGAGCTTTGATGTTGGGATTTTGGTCGGGCCGGAGTGATTCGAACACTCGACCTCTTGTACCCCATGCCGGAGGTCGACCTTATAAACCATTGATTTTAATTGGATAATTTTGAGCGCTCGCTGCAGCCAATGCTCTACTCTATCCGACGGTATTCAACAATTCCCCGCAAAAGTCCCTGGCCGAGTTTCGGTATTCTGACTACGAACACGCAAATGGCCACTACAGACATATCTTTCATTCAGGACTCCCCCCACACAACTGGCAACACATCTAAAGGAGTCCGCTAAGCCACCCAAGCCCGACTCAGATACCCAGAACCCAGATACTTAGGACACCGACTACAGCAACCTCTCGCAGAACCAACCTACGCTCGCGTGTAACGCCCCCTCCAATCAATGTGAGCTTACTCGAGAGCTTCCTTCCTAAAACGGTAGAACCTAACATTGGTCCGTCATTGATAAATCCACCGCTGAAGATCCTCCAGGTTCGATACCACAATCTGCTGAGCAGCAGCCTTAGCCTGGATCTTATTCGGGTCTATCTGGTATCGCTGCAGCACGTACTGCACCAGAGCACCACGACTTGGAATTAGTAACTGCTCCCGTTGCATGCCGTAATCCTGAGCGACAATAGCCTTCTGCTCAGGCTTTAGCCGAGGATCGGGCTCTATTATCACCGTCACCTCAGTGCACCAACCTGCATCCTGTTCTCGCTCGTGCTCGGAGACGTCTAGTACATCTGGCTCTCCACGGAAGCGACTAAGGACAAAGTCTCGATAGTCCCGATTTTTCTCGCAGAAGGCTCGGGCATGCCAACGCATCCCGGTATAGATGAGGGTATGCGGCGCGATGAGGCGTGTCTCCGGCACCGGGTTGGCGAGTGAAACGTATTCACACTCCAACCGCAGTCCTTCGCGGCAGGCCTTCAGCAGGGGACGGAGCACTTCAGGCCGCACGGAGCGATCCGGCACCTTCAGCACTTCGGTATGCGCATAAGCCAGGGCAAGCCCATCGATGTGTGGTGCCCGTTCCTTGTTCTCACTCAGCAGGTGCAGGTAAGCACTGGCACTATTCTCGATAAATTTTGGCGCGAACTTGAGATTGGGGACATAGCCTTTCAAATGCCTGTCATATGTCAGGTTTTTAGGCGCATGCTCGGTGATGTACGTGTTGATGTCCTTAGATGCTTGCTGTCGGCTGATACCGAAGCTCTGCATCAGGTGCCCCGTGGTTAGCCTCCCTTCCCACCAGGCGACAGTCTCGATCAGCCGATAACGCAGTGCCAGATCCCAACGGATAGATGTGATCGACTGCTTCCGCTTCATTGTGTCCCCTTGTGCTCGAAAACTTTACCTGTACAGGTAAACATCATAGATATGTCGTTAAAAGCTACATACCCTTGCTCCGTCATTCAATGACTTTGGCAAGGAGCGTACTCAAATGGAACTGAAGGCAGCGCTGGTGATTATGCTGGTACCGGTCGCACTCATCATGTTGCTGATTTGGGGCGCATGGAAATTGACACAGCCCGTTCAACTGCGACAGAAACTCGAAGCGCAGTTCAAGGGTGTGCTGAGTGCACATAACGCGCTGGTAACGCATAACCGCGAGTTGAGTGCCGCCTTGCGCGCCGAACGGGCTCACGCGCAGCAGTTGCAGCGCCAGATGATGCTTATCAACTCGATTGAAGATCTCAAAGGAGTGGAAGACGAATCACGGGATACCCAACAACACCGCTCGCAGAGATGAGGGCCGACTGGGGTACTTGCTACGGCTTGAGTGACACTGAACGTTTTTGAACCTGGAGGGGCACATGAAGAATCTTTTTGCGGTTATCGGTTTCATTGTTGTCGCCAAGAGGGGCTACGAACTGTACCGCGAGTACAGCGAATTGAAGCGAGAGCGGGAGGAGCGGACAGCAGGTTAGGAGCGCCAGTCAGGGTGGGTATTGGGACAGACCAGTAAACCGTCACGGTACTGACGCTTAGAGCGCCATTAGCGCCTAGCGTCAGACCTTCATCGACGCATGAACCAGGCAGGGCCAGCCCCAACAAACGGATAGCACATCGCCACCCAGTTGAGTAACATCGGCCTTCTCGGCGTCGAGCAGCTGTTTACCAGTTGACGAATCAGAACAAGGAAGTCTCATGCAACAAGGGACAATATCCTGCCAGATCAGGATACGCGCACTCAGCCAGGCCACTGTTTCCCACACATCAGTGGTAGCGCCATACGCAAGCAGACTGAGGTACCTCCATAGAGGATCCTCTGCAACGCATATCTCTATATTTCAAACCTCCGACGCAATCATCGCGGTATGCAACGCGCCCTATCCATCCTTATTGCTTAAGGAGTATTGCCTTTGAACGCTCCCTTTGACCCCTCAAAATTTACAGCGCCCAAAGCCAAGCCACTACCGGTCATTCTCTTGCTCGATGTCAGCGGTAGCATGAACGGTGAAAAGATTCAAAACCTCAATGACGCGGTGCGCGACATGCTCAACGTGTTCCGTGGCAACGAGACCAGCGAGACTGAAATTTGGGTCTCGATCATCACGTTCGGCTCGAAGGTAACGCTGCATCAACCCCTGGCCAGTACCAACGACATTCAGTGGGAGGCACTTGCAGCCGGCGGCATGACCCCACTGGGTGTCGCGCTTGAAATGGCTAAGGCGATGATCGAAGACAAGGACGTCGTACCCTCGCGCGCTTATCGTCCGACCGTGGTGCTGGTCTCGGATGGACAACCCGACAAGGGCTGGCAAGGCGCGTTGCGCGAGTTCGTCAACGACGGCCGCTCCGCAAAATGCGACCGCATGGCCATGGCCATCGGTGCCGACGCCGACAAGGCCGTGCTCGGTGCATTCATCGAGGGCACGCAGCACCCGCTCTTCTTCGCAGAGAATGCCCGGCAACTGAAGGACTTCTTCAAGTTCGTGACCATGTCGGTAACCCTCCGCACCAAGTCGCAGAAACCCAACGTCATACCTCCGGCGAGTTCGATCGATGTCCAGCCAGCGACCATCAGCGCCCGGCAGGAAGCAACGGTATTGACCACACCCGAAGCAGACGACGGAGGCTACTGGTAATGGCACAGGCAATCGGGGATCCGGAAGAACTGGAGCGCTTCGCGCAGGCGTTGCAGCGATTCACCGACTCGCTCAACGACAATGTTGGCGCCCTGGACGGAGCCTTCCAGTCGCTCGGTGACACCTGGCAGGACGAGAAACGTTACCAGTTCGAGGAAGAGTTCAACATACTCGTCCAGCAACTCCATCAGTTCAATGCGAACGCGACAGAACAGGTGCCCTACTTGATCGCCCTGGCGTCGCGCCTGCGCGACTACCTTCAAAGCTGAGGACCTAGCAAGGGCAATGGCACTCGTATCCATAGGGCAAGTGAAAAATCTCGAAGACCTCGTGCGCGACCTGCAGGCCGTTCATGAGAGCCTGGAGGCATCCTGCCGTGCACAGGTTGCCCTGGCAGAGCACAAGTACGAAGACGCTCAAAACGCCTCCCGGCACAGCGAGAGCTTGCTGGACGACGCCATGCAGCAGGAACTGGACGCCACCCAGGCGTCCGAGCACGCCCAGCAGGCCGTGGACACCGCATACGCCAGTCTCGACGCCGCCGAGAGTTCGCTGTCCAGTTGTATCGCCCAACCGCTCGACGAAGACGGGTCGAGTCCTGATTGCTCCTGGGAGCACGACTGCGCTGACCAGGCCAGGGCCGAGGTGGACCAGGCCTGCAACGCGCTGGAGCAGGCACGGGCCGACCTCGAACGGGCCATGAAGAACCGAATGGCCATGGAACGTCGTCTGGAAATGACAAGGCAGGCGGCCTCGATGGCTGCGCAGGCACTGGCGCAAGCGCAGCAGGAGTGCAATGCACGGCTTCTCTGCGTCGGCCAGGCCATTGATCTCGGTGTTGCACGCCTTTCAGCTGCCCAGCAAGCGCTGGAGGCCTACCTCGCGACCCATCCCGTCGCTGCGGACTTCCGTTCCTGGCTGAAGTGGGACCCGGTGAAACAGGGTGGTGTCGTCACACCGGATGTACTGCGGGATCGAATGAACCTGTCGGCGGAGCATCGGCAGATGCTCCAGGAATACCTGTACGAACGAAATCCCGAGTATCGGGCGAAGGTCGACAGGTTCCGCGAGCAATGGGTTGCCGCGAAAGGCGATGTCGAGCGCAACGGGGTCGTGCGCAAGATCCGCATAGAGCTGTGCGGCGAATTCGGTGAGCAACTGGCTCGCCACGCCCTGGCGCCACTGGGTGGTCGCATCGAGACACAAGGGCGGACGTTCGTTGGCGACAACGGCCGGTACACCAAGACCGACCTGCTGATAACTGACCTGCGCGTCCCGGTCGTACTGGGGCGTGGTCCGGGCATGGGGGCACCGGTGGGCGGTTCGCTGGCGTTGGAGGTGAAGTGCGGCAAGGCCCAGTACCTCTACGCGCAAAAGGACCACATGGTGTTCCAGGCCGAAGGACACAAGCAAGCGGATGCGCAATGCACGCTCTGCTCGCGGGACATCAAGGACCTTTCGCCCGAGAAAGAGAAAGAACTGCGCAATGCCTTGCGCGAGGCGGGCTCGCCTCTGATAGGCATGCTACCGAGCAAGAACGAGATAGACCTGTCCTGTCTTGATTTCATCCGCCAGAGCCAGGAGGAACAGCCATGAAAGTGCGATTTGCCGTAGTGGAGCCTGCCATCCTTGAACAGGTCCGGGCAGGAGTGGAGCAGTTGCAGCGCGCGGTCGATACCGGCGACATGGATGACGTGGACGAGGCCACGGCGCAATTGCTGGAGTTGACTGCAGGCTGCCGCTCGATCGACCTGTCCGAGGAGCGGTGGCAGAGGTTCCTGAGCGAAATCAGGCGCGAGGATCCGGACTTCGAATCCCGTTACCTGCTGCCGGGCGAGCGTTGTGCTTCGTTGCTTCCAGGAATCGCCAGCGATGCGCATGTCCTGGAACTCCCCATGGACGATGAGTCGGGAGATGCCGATGTTTGACGATGTCATGGGACTGATGGCGGCCTGCGCAAACAGGTTCAACGCTGGGGTGCGGGATGGATTCGGCACCTCCATCGCCAACGAAGTGCTCTTCCCGATCCAAGAGAACATCGCCTGCTTGCGCAGTTTCAGCGAAGACTACCAGCGTCAGGTCACGGCCATCGACGGTCTCCTCGAGGAAGCGCAAGGGGTCGGCGCACTGCAAGGGGAGCGTGACGCATGAAGGGATCGCCCGAGCATCCAGACTCGATTGTCTCACGGGCCATGCAAGCCATCGCCGACTATCAGGAAGGCCTCGCCCGCATCGACCGCGAATTTGATGCGGCCGCGACCCGGAGAAAGCAAATCCTTCAGGGGCTGCGCAAAGATGTGCAAACCGCCCTGGCCGCCTCGACGGAAGAGGCCCTACGGCGGCTCGCTGATGAAGAAAGACAGACAACCTCCAGCCGCGCCCAGCGGACAACGGCTTGGCGATCAGCCTTCGTTCGGCAATGGGAGGGAATCGCCACCGACGCGCTGCGTGCGAGCGGGCGGCTTCGCCGCGAACAGCCAGCGTTGACGGATCTGGTCCCTACAACGCCATGGGCGGTCACGGAAATGCCTGCGCGCCTGTATCTCGGCTCCCGGCAACTGGGCTTCGAGGATCTCTGCTGTTCGACGCCAAACGCCATCCCCTTCCCGCTCTCCAGCGCCCTGGCGTTTTCCCAAGGCAACACGGGCCACACGCAGTGGGTATCCGGCCTGCTGCTGCGCTTGCTCTCTGCCCTGCCCCCGGCGCAGCTGGAGCTGACGTTCATCGATCCGCTGCGACTGGGACAATCGGTCGAGCCGTTCCTGCCCCTGCTCAAGGTCGAGCAACTGGTTCCGGCACAACGGGTGCTGACGCGCGCGGACGAGATCGAGTCTGCGCTCGGCCGGCTGACGGATGACATTGAGGAACTGCTCCAGCATCGCTTCAATGACGAGTCCGCCAACTGGTCTGCGTACAACGCGAAGAACCCCGACTGCCGTCTTGCGTACAAGGTGCTGATGCTGTTCGATGCGCCGGAGCAACTGTCCGAAAAAAGCCTGTGGTTCCTCCAGCGATTGTGCGAGAACGGCCCGCGCTGCGGCGTCCTGCCGATCATCGCGATCGACGAGTACCGCTTGCAGGACCAGCGCTACGAGAAATTCCGCGCAACCGCAGCACAGGCGATCGCAGCGTTTGACGCCCTGTTCGCGACCTCGTCCGGCGCGCGCAACGGCCTTTCATCGAGCTGCACGTCTGAGCAATGGCCCAGTCAAGAACAGCTTGGCCCCTACCTTTCGGCGCTCGCCGAAGAGTGCGCCCGGCAGGCGCGCTTCAGCCGGTCCATGGAGGATCTTTGGTCCGGTTTCTCCAAGAGCGCCACGACCTGCGCAGGCTTCGACATCCCGATCGGCTGGACGGCCGCCGGCGCGCCCGCATCCTTCGTCCTCGGTGCCACGACGTCCGAACACCATGCACTGCTCGCAGGCAAGACCGGGTCAGGCAAGTCGAACCTGCTGCACGTCCTGATCCACTCCCTGTGCCAGCGCTATTCGCCGGCGGAAGTCGACCTTTACCTGCTGGATTACAAGGAATCGACGGAATTCAACATCTATGCTGACCCGCCCCTTCCCCATGCCCGGCTGGTCGCCACGGAAAGCGATCCCGAATACGGAGTCACGGTCCTTCGCCACCTGGTGGGTGAACTGCAGAGGCGCGGACACGTATTCAAGGAAAACAAGGTCTCCGACTTCGCCAAATTCCGCGCCAGCTCCGGTGAGCAGCTACCCAGGATCCTCCTGGTCATCGACGAGTTCCAGATGCTCTTCGCCGGCACACGCCCGGTAGCGGAGGCGGCAGAACAATTCCTGTCGCAACTGTTGAAGCAGGGGCGCTCATTTGGCATTCATGTCCTGCTCGCGACGCAGACCCTCAAGGGCATAAACGCCATGTCTCTGGGCAGCATCATCACCCAGCTGGGCTGCCGCATTGCCCTGGCCTGCGGCCAGGAAGACTCGGCGATGATCCTGGGCGCGAACAACTGGGCCGCGTCGGAGCTGCAGAGCCCGCCCGAAGGCATCATCAACAATTCCAACGGAGCCAGGTCCGGCAACGTCAAGTTCCTGATACCCCTGGCAGACAGCGACATCTGCCGCGAACACATCAGCACGCTGGCGCAGCACGCCGCGCGCCAGGGCATGGCGGACAAGACCAAGATCTTCAATGGCGCCAGCCTGCCTGAGCCGCCTTGCGCCACTACCTACCAGAAGGTCTGCGCACCAGACGGCGCCCTGCTCCTCGGGCAACAGCTGACGTTCGACGCCGAGATGCTCACGGTTCCGCTCATCCAGCGCCCGGCCTTCAATGTCCTGTTCAGCGGCTACAACGATGCCATCCACGACGGCCTGCTCAACGCAACGCTGTCCAGTCTGGTCGAATCCAACCGTTTCGACGAGATCATTTACTTCAACGCTCGTGGGGTCACCGCGAACGGCGGGTTCACCTCAGCCACGCGCGCGCCGGGCAGTCCCGTACAGGTATTCGATGACATCGCGGCACTCCCGTTGCAGGCGGTCGCCGACGCCATCGGCAGTCGCCGCGTCGCCTTGATCATCGACGGTCTCGATTCGGAAAAGCTGCTGCATCCACCAACCGCCTTCAGGGCCCCAAAGCCGGGTGAGCCGCCCTCCCCCGGCGATCTGCTCAAGCGCATTGCCGAGGATGGCCCGCGCCAGGGGGTGTTCGTATTCGCCTTCGTCGAGCGCTGGCAGCGCTGCGCATCGACCTGCAAGGACCTTCTTTCGTGCTTCGAACTGCGCCTGGGGTATTGCATGAGCGAAGACGACGCCGGCTCGCTGGTCTCCGCCGGCATCGGCAAGTTCAAAGGTCTCGAAAAGCCCAACCGGGCCGTTCTGGTGAACCGAATGACCAGTGAAACGACCTGGTTCCGCCCCTACGTCGCCAAGAGTTCCCTATGAAGAAGTTTCTACTCACCTGGTATGGCATCACGGACTTTCGCGCGTCGCTGGGATTCGAAAGCACGGAAGGTCCGATTGCCGCAGCGCTGGCGGCAGAGGACTATAGCGAAATCGTCATTCTTGGCTACACGCGAAACGACCTCCAGGATCACGTGTCGACACCCACCTGCGCGGACCTGGCGACACGGCTGGCGGCGATCCATGCTGCCAACCAGCAACAGGATCGCGGCGTTACCAACGACTTCGTCTCCACTTTCGCCAATACGCCTGCCGCCCACGCGCACTTCACCCGTTGGCTGGAGGCGCAACTCCCAAGGTTCGGCAGGCAGGCGCGCATTTCGCTGAAGAGCGAAACGCTCCGCGAGCTGAACGACTCCGAAGGCATCTACGCCTGTGCCATGCGCGCCCTGGATTTCGTCGCCAAGGCCGCTGGCGAGAAACTCGTGACGCTGTACCTGAGCCCTGGCACGCCGGTCATGGCGTTCATGTGGGCACTGGCGGCCCTGGCCCATCCTCACCTGAAGAAACGCCTCATCGTCTCGCCCATTGTCGGCAAACCGCCGGAAGCCATTGCCCTGCCCGCCGAATGGCTGGAGCGCCACGGCGCCAGCCAGGCGGCGATCGGCAATGCCCACGAAGGGTTCGCCGTGACCTATCACCTGTTCGGCGAGCAACGCATGCCATCGCTGCTGGGCATCCGCCAGTTCGCCTCGGACCGGCATGTGTTCGTGAACTCCCAGGACTTCCCGGCGACCTGCATGGGCGCGTTCATCCAGGAAGCGGACTTCGACGAACTCCCGGTCGACCCGTGGGACGCCAAGGACGTGCAGGAAAGGATCATCGCCCACGCCAGGACCTTGCCGCCCGGCGCGCGTATCGGTGTGAACCTTACCGGCGGCACCAAGCTGATGTTCGCGGGCGCGCTCTCCGCAGCCCGAGCACTGGGTGCCGTGCCCTTCTACTTCGACAGCCGCAACCAGCGCGTGACCTATGTCGATAGCCTGCGTCGGGAGACCATCCGGCCCATCGACTCGATTGAAACCTTCCTGCTGCTCAATGGCGATGGCCTGAAAGTGTCGACCGTCGAGCCCCAGGACGAGTTATCGCCGGACCGACGCCGCCTGACCAAGACACTGTGGAAATACCGGAGCAAAGTCGCTGACGCCTACCCCGAATTGTGCAGGTACAACAACGAACACGAAAGAAGCCTGCAAAGAGGTGAGCCACTGATACCGTTTCGCATCGAATGCCACGGGTTCGTATTCGCCTTCACTCGGGAAGCCGAGGCATCGGTTGTCGGCAACGGCCTGAACCTGCACTTCAAGCATTGGGCGGACTTCGCCAAATACATGTCCGGTGGCTGGTTCGAAGAGTTCGTCTATCTGCAGTGTAAAACCTACGAGGAGCGCGGCGTCATCCGGGATCTGCGAATCAACCTCACCCTGCAACTTAACCAGGACGGTTCATTCCATCGCGACGTGCAACACAACGAGCTCGACGTCACCTTTACCGACGGGCATTCGCTCTACATCGTCGAGTGCAAGGCGGGCAAGGTCACGCAGGAGCAAGTGATGAAACTGCAGAACCTCGTCCGCTTTTATGGTGGGGTCGAAGGTCGCGGCATCGTCGCCTGCTGCTTCCCTCCAAGCTCGAACTCAGTGCGCAAGAAAATCAGCGACGCGAAGCTGGCACTTTGTTGCGGCGGCTCCTTCCTGGAACAGCTCGATAGCTTGATGAGCGGGATCGCCGCACGCGCCAGGCTGGCCAGGGAGCCGGTATGACGCTCTTTCTGGTGTGCGACACCTCCGGCAGTATGAGCGAGGGAGGCAAGCCATTCATCACGAGGACGGTGGTCACGACTATCGCCCAGTGGATGCTTCTGGCGGGTAGAAAGGAACAGATGAGGTTGTGTGCCTGGGGGACCGAAGCGGCCTTCAACGACTGGACCATGACCGACGACTACCCGGAACACATGCTGGTGTGCCGCGGCACCTCCAGTGCGACTGCCCTGACCCGTCTGCTGGGTGATTCACCGAGCAGAAAAATACTGCTGCTGACCGACGGTTTCTGGTCCAGCACCGATGCCCGACACCTGAAACAGTGGCGGTCGCGGCTTCCCGATGACTCGGTACGCGTCATCAAGATCGGTGCGGACGCCAATCCGCAGCTCAAGGGTCCGGACGTTTTCCTTGCCGAGGACCTGCTCGCTGCGCTGGACGAATGGCTGGAAGTGCCCTCGGCATGACGCTGTGGAAGAGCTTCGGTGCCAGCGTTCCAGGCCCCGCGCACCTGGCTGCCGGCCTCCCCAACCAAGACGCATGGGCAGCCTTCCACCGCGACGAGGGAGACGGCATCGTGGTTTCCGACGGCCTCGGTTCGAAGCCGTTTTCCAGTTTCGGCAGCAATGCAGCCTGCCATGCTGTAGCACAGGCTTTCCGCTCCCGCACCGAAGCCGACCCGGCGCCCCTGCTACAACGCATTACGTCGAACTGGCTGTCTCTCGTCGCACCACTCGAACCCCGTGATTGCGCCGCCACGTGCCTATTCGCCTTCCGGGCGGGAAACGGCGTGATCCACCTGGGAATGCTGGGCGATGGCCTGGTCGCCGCAATCAGGTCGGATGGTTCGGTGATGTCCCTGGCGGACGACAAGTCGCAAGGCTTTTCCAACATCACGGCAGCACTTTCCCAGCGTGCGTCCGAACGGGACTGGCAGGTCGCCTCGCTGCCGGAGCGGGATTGCCTGGCCATCCTGCTCTGCTCCGACGGCGTGGCGGACGACCTGGAGGACATTCCCGGCTTCGTGACCGGCTTGATCGATGCGCACCGTTCGCTGGCCGCGGTCACCGCCAGCCGGCATCTTCAAGCGATGCTCGAAAAATGGCCCACCCCAAAGCACAGCGACGACAAGACCATCGCCTGCCTCTGTCGCGAGGAGATTCACCATGGACAAGACTGAAGGAACACCGCCGATGTGCGACGAATACGGTAATCACCATACGCTTGCCGATGAGCTCGCCAGGGGTGGTCAAGGCGTCGTGTTCCGCACCAAGGACGCGGACCTGGCCATCAAGCAACCGCTCAATCCCCAAGGTGAGCCGGACACCAGCAGCGACCTGCTTCAACGCTTCAAGAATATCCGCCTGCTGCCCCTGCCGCCGCGCATTCCACTGTCGTTACCGCTGGCCATCCTGCGCGATCAGCCAGGTTACGTGATGCGCCTGCTAAACGACATGACGCCCTTCAGCGTCTTCGATCTCGACGGCAAGACGAAAAAGGTCCTCGAAGAACAGCAACTCATTCTTCCTAAATGGCTGGCGAAGGTCCCTGACAGGGGCTTGGCATTGCATCTCGTCCATTACGCTCGCACGGGCTCGACCCGGCGCCGCTTGTTCGCGCTTTCGGAATGCGCCGCCATCCTCGCCCGCCTGCATTGTGCGGGCATCGTCTATGGCGACATCTCCAGCAACAATGCCTTCATCGGTGCGCAATCGAACGATGTCTGGCTCATCGATGCCGACAACCTGCGATTTGAATTGGCCAGCGGAGGTATCTCGGTCTACACGCCGGCTTACGGTGCACCGGAAGTGGTGCGGGGCATCGATACCGCGCGCCCACGCTCGGATTGCTGGGCATTTGCCGTCATGGCCTTCAAGACCCTTGCACTCTGCCATCCGTTCATCGGCAAGGCAGTGCTCGAGCCCGAGGAAGATGACGGTGGCTGGGACTCCGAGCCAGATGAAGACGGCCAGACCGCCGACCTGGATGAACAGGCGTACGCGGGGTATCTGCCCTTCATCGATGACGCGAAGGATGATTCCAACTCTGGGGTTGGCGGGCTGCCGCGTGCGCTGGTGACTACGCATGGGCTTCGCCGGCTCTTCCAGGAAACATTCGGGGCCGGGCGACTACAGCCGCATCGCCGCCCCAACATGGCGCTCTGGGCGATGGAGCTGAAAAAGGCGTTCGACCGCTCGCTGCACTGCAATGCCTGCACGATGAGCTACCTGTTTGACGAACACAACAACTGCCCTTATTGCGGTGCACCCCGTGCGCCGTTTGCCCGCGCCCAGACATCGCGGGGCGAGATCGTGATTCCCTCCACCACCCGGCATTTCGCCCTGCCGCACCGACTTTTCCATCCGTTTTCATTCGAGCATAACGAGACACAGGCGTACGAGGTCGACCTTGACTTCGCCGCCAGGACGGCACGTCCTGTCCGAGGCACCCCAGCTTTCCCCGATAGCTTGACCTTCACCTTCGAGGCGGGCGTGCAATGAAGTTCCAGGACATACCAGCCGATATCCTTACCATCCGCGTCCGACCGGTTGGCCACGGCTCGGCAGAGTGGCGCGACCAGGCCGTATATTCGATCGAGAACGATCTCTCGCGCCCCGATGAGTTCGACTTGCGTCTCAAGGACGCAATGATCGCGGTGCAGACCGTCACATCTATCGATAACCGGCGGCTGAACGCCGAACTCGCCATTGGCCGCGCACTGCTCGCGCAACTGGCCAATCGTGCTGCCGACGGCAGCATGGAACTGCAGATCGCCTTTTTTTCCGGCCCGTGCCTGGAGATGGGTGAACTGGAAATCGGCGTGGACGACTATGCCGAACGAGCAATTGCAGACCTCGAGCGCCGTAGAAACGGTCCTAAGGGTGAACAACTCTACAAGCTGCTGGAGCGCCATTTCTGCTTTCGACAAGGCGACAGCGACTTCTTTTTCCTGACCGCAGGTCCGGCCATCGACGAGATGCTCAAGCCCGACCCCGTCCAAGAAAAGGAAGCAGCAGACGCTAACAATCTGGTGCCGGATCCGGAATCGCAAGCTAGCCAGGACGCAGCGCCCAGCGCCGTACAGCCCGCTCGAAGCCAGCAACCAAACCGCAGCAACTCGTTCTGCATCAGCGGGAATGGATTGCGCTTCGTAGCGACAGAGACACCGTTACCCCAGGGCAAATCGATTTTCCTCACCACACGCTTGACCAAAGCCCGCAAGCATCCGGACCGTGCACTACGCCTGGTCAAGGGCAAGCTTCACTTCGCAGACTGGAGCCGGACCGGACATATCCGTCTCCTTGCCAAAGCCCAGATGACAGCCCTGACGCAGGACCACGTCAGTTACTTGAGGAAATGGGATGAGTTCGGCGATCTCGAAGGTGAACTGCTGCTGGACAAGGCACGCCTGGTGGGGGTATTGCACGTCGCCGGCAGCCTCGAGAATAGGGACGGAACCGTGGCCGTACGCGTGACCCAAGCCTCCGAGGCCGCACTCAAGGCCCTGGAAAAGGGCCAGGTCGGCGAACTCCGGTGGGTAGAGGAGCTCCCGGACTATCTGCTGGATCCCGCCCTGCGCTTCAAGGATTTCGCCAGCGGCATCGAGCACACGGCGGAACGGGAACCCGCGCCCCCCCAGGAAGAAACACAGGTCAGAAATAGGCATTACGGGGTGAGCGAGTTCGACAAGGCGTCGAACACTCTCAAGCTCAAGACTGAAAGGCTGCCGGAAAAGTCGGGCATGCTCATCCTCTCCCTAGCAGGCGAGGTTGCCCAGATCAAGCGCCGCCTGGTGGCGCGCCGGATGATTCTCGAAGGCCGGGCCGCCAATCCCCAACTCGGCCTGCTGATCGAGGAAAAAGGCGTCATTACCCAGACCCGCAGGCCGTCACCTGTCAAGCCGCTGACGGCGTTCGTCCTGAACAAGGTCTTCAAGAACACGCCCACGCCAAAACAGCTGGATGCCATCAGCTGTGCCTTGGAAACCCCAGACATCGCCCTTATCCAGGGACCTCCCGGAACCGGCAAGACTACGGTCATCGCGGCCATTCTCGAGCGTTTGAACGAAATGGCGGACAAGCGTGGCATCGCCATCAAGGGCCAGGTGCTGCTGACAGGGTTTCAGCACGACGCGGTCGAGAACATGATCGAGCGCCTATCGCTCAACAGCCTTCCCGTTCCGAAATTCGGCAAGCGCTCCAATGCAGCCACGGATGACGCCAGCCTATTCGAGGAGCGGCTCGGTGAGTGGTGTGGGAAGCTCGCCGCCGAATTGCGTGACCGCAACCCGCAGATCGCCGAAATCGAACAGGAAACGGAGATCAGGCACATGTACCTGCAATACCTCCAGACGCCGACACGGGTACTCGGCGCCCGCCTTGCCTCCCGAATCGCAGCGCTCGGCATTGCGGTCCTGGGCGAGGAGCGGGTACGTCAGGCCGAGAGCCTGCAGAAGAAAATGGGCCTGGAAGAAAAGCTCAATGACACCAAACACCAATGGCTCGACGTTGTGCGTCGCCTTCGTTGCCGGCCGGAAAGCTTTGCTGACGACGGTCCCGAACGCGCCACCGACGCGCTGGCCGATCTCGGCGAGGTGCTGGACAGCGAGGACCTTGCGTTGCTCGACGATGCCAGCCTGTGGCGTAACGAAAATGGTCTTCCGCCGTTCCTGCAGCGGTTGGCGACACTGAAGAGGACGCTGCTCACCCGCTTCAGCGCCCCCCCGGTTTTTCGCATCGAGAAAGCCAACGACGAGATCGTCGTCCTGGCAGACGTAGCAATCGAGCAGATCAAACTCAAGGGACACTCGGGCCGGGACAGGAAGTCCGCTGCGCTGGCGGAGTTCCTATCCCAGCTCGACAACAATCCGCGCGCCATGCTGGAGGCTGTATCCGACTACAGCTTTGCCTTCGCCGCGACGTGTCAGCAAAGTGTCAACCGCAGGATGCAGTTCCAGAAAGGCATCAAAGGGGGTGACACCAACCTGAACCAGCAGCGCCTGGAATACGAGTACGTGATCGTCGACGAAGCCGCTCGCGTCTCGCCACGTGACCTAATGGTGCCGATGGCACAGGGCAGGCGCATCATCCTGGTCGGCGACCACCGCCAGCTGCCACATATTATCGATGACGAGGTCGCACGCCAGATGGAAGACGGCGAAAACGGCCCGTCGGAAACCGACTGGCTGAAGAAATCGATGTTCCACTACCTGTTCTCGGAACGCCTGAAAACCCTGGAGGAAGGCGACAACATCACTCGCCGGGTCACGCTGGACAGGCAGTACCGCATGCATGAGCTGCTGGGCGACTTCATCAGCCGCAACTTCTACGAGCGCTTCGACCCCTCCGAGAAGTTCAGCTCAGGAAGGCCAGCAGTCAATTTTGCCCACGCCCTTCCCGATACCGGCGGAAAACCCGCCGCGTGGTTGGAGGTATCCGTGGAAAAAGGCAAGCACCGACGCAGTGGGACCAGCTGGATTCGCCCGATCGAGGCCACGGTGATCGCGCACCAACTGCTCGCATGGATGAATTGCGAGGCAGGCAAAGACCTGACTTTCGGGGTGATTTCCTTCTACAAGGCGCAGGCCGAGTACATCAGGCAGCAGCTCGGCACGCTCGGCGACAATGACAAGCGACTGCGTATCGGTACGGTTGACTCGTTCCAGGGCATGGAGTTCGACGTGGTCTTCCTGTCGACGGTGAGGACCGTGCCGCAGTCGTGGAAACCCGCTACCGATGATCGCGAAAAACAAGCGCAATCACTGTTCGGTCACCTTTGCCTCTACAACCGCCTGAATGTCTCGATGAGCCGCCAAAAAAAACTGCTGGTGGTGGTCGGCGACCCGAGCCTGCTGGAAGGCGATCTTGCAGCCGAGTTCATTCCCGGGCTCGTTGATTTCCATAAGCTCTGCCGCGAACAAGGAGTCGTGCTGGAATGTTGAAACTTCTAGATTACGGCACCCCTGATCCCTTCGGGGCAATTATCGGCCGACGCCGCAATCTGTCCTGGCCCGTCGATGCCTACCGGATCACCCTGCCCAGACCTGACGAAGACGGCCTGAGCCTCAACCCGTTCGAGCAGGTCATCCTCAGTCTGCTCTCCCTTGGGAGGATGACCTCACATGCACTGGCCGAGGACACGTGCATTCCGCGCGACCTGGTCGAAAGCATTCTGTTGCGCCTTCGGGACAGAGGGTTGATCGACGATCTCAACAGCGTCCTCGAAGCGTCCGATAGCAACACGGCAAGTGAGGCCAACAACCCGGCATTTGTGACCGCACTGCTGTTTCGCGAAAGGGTCAGCGGGCAGGTCCTGCCCTTCATGCAACTGCTGGAGAACCAGCCATTGTGCAAGCAGGAACAGAAGCAGGCCGCCTACAGGATTCGATCCATCAGTACCGGATCCGCACCGCTCACCCAGCGCGATGTGATCAAGGTGGCGCGAGCGATGCAACGTAGATCCGCAGTTTTCGGGAAGGGGCAGCAATTGCCCGCACTGCACAAGATCGTGATCATGGAGAAGCCGGAACAGTACTACCTGGACTGCCCTATCGCCATTCAGAGACGTGACGGCGAGTTCCGCATCGCAGACCCCTTCGGCAACGGGTTTTCACTGATACTTGAACGGGCATTCGAACAGTTGCTAGAGCAGGACGAACGTACGGCGGACTGGCTGGGCAAGTGGAAGGTAGCGCTGCGTCAGCCACGCTCGCCATCCCCCGATCAGCGTGCAAAAGAACCCTTCGACACTCCTTCCAACCAGTTGCGCTACCCCAAGCTCCTCAGCAACTTGCGGCTGCTGCCGAACGCCGCGTTCCGCTCGATCGCCCAGCTCTATGCCGCAGTGGAGTGGTCGTTGTTCCATGCCTGTGCCAGGCGCCCCTTCGAAAATGATATTCAGCGCTTGAAATTCACCCCGCAGGCGGAGCACGCACAACTGCTTGGCCTCGCGGCCAGCGAGGTTGGGCTGCTACCACCTGGAGCCGGTTTCAGGCCTGTTCGGGAGGGCAAGCTACGGGACTTTCAGGAGGGAAAGGCAGAGCTGGAAACGCTGCTCGCCCTGAGCATCCTTCGCGCGCAGGACGATGATTCTCATCCTTTGCGACATTTGGCCGCGCGCGATCCCGCACTGATCAGCCACCTGCTCGAAATCAAGAAGGCACGTGACGAGAAGGGGCATGGGAAAGGCAGTGCCGACGCCCCGGAATCGGAGTTGCTGGCAGAACCGCTGGTGCGCGAGATCATCGAGACCATGGTGCCGGAGGTGGCCTTTTCCCGCGAGCCGACCGCCAGCAGCAACCCTGACGCCTATGCGGACGTGTTGCTGGATGCCCGTGCTGGCATCCAGGACGAGTTTGGCTTCGGCGCATTCAATCGCCTCGGGACGAACGTGAAGGAGCGGCTCGTCCATGCGGAACGGGTCTTTCTCTCTTGGCGGGAGGGAGACGATGCCTTGGCGTTCGCCCGCGACCTCTATGCGGCTGTGCAGTCCGTCCTCGAGCTGTCACTGAACCATTGGCTGCCACCGGACATGGCAGATGCGCTGCTGATCGAGGTAGCGCAAGACAAGGCCAACGCGGCCGGCCTGTGCCATCGACTGCCGTCAAGCCTGCACACCGTGAGGGCTTCGGTTGTACGCCAGACGCTGCAAGGCAGCGGCCAGTCGCTCGGGGCCTGCATGATCGCCTTCCTGCTGATGGCCGACGAGCAGACCCTAAAGTCGATCGCGGCGACCCAACCGACCTTTGTCGACGATGTAGCCGCGCTCATCGCCAGACGCGGGCACGGTAATGAACCACTACCACTGGCAAGCACGGATGTCGCGAAGCTGCGCGAGGCATCGTACAAAATCATTAAAACACTGATCGAGGTATAGGAAATGGAGCACTCCGAGAACAAGGAAGACGTCGCGAAGCAGGATGCCGCCGCGCACTTGCTGCGTGACGCCGAAATCGCGCTCCGCGAAGCAGCTATTGCCAAGAGCCAGCAAATCCTGGAGGAAAAAGAGCAGCAGCTGGCTTCCCAGCAAGAGGCCCTCGCCAGAAAAGCCGCCGAACTCAGCAAGCGGGTAGAACAGCTCAAGGTCGTCGAACAGCAACGCGCAGCGAGCCATGACGAAGAGCGCGTAGCTTTGAATACGGAATTGCTCCAAAAGCGCGCCGAGGGCGAGCGCCGGATGTCGGAAATCCGCGAGCAGCAGCTATCGGCGCTGGAAGAGGAACTTGCCAATCTCCGGGTCAAACGCTTGTCGGAAGTGTCGGCCGCCGGCGACGCCGAGCGCGAGCGCATCCGCGAAGAGCTCAGCAGGCAGCGTGAGGCCTGGACCAGGCAACAGGACGAGGCCCGCGCGCGACTGGATGCAGAAGTGTCCGAACTGGCAAGGCAGAAGGGTGCATTGACCGCCCTGCAGGGCGAAGTGCACGGGCGAGCGATGGAGCTGGAAGCCGCCGAGCGCAACCTGGAACGCAAGGAGCAGCGGCTCGAGGAGCACGCCAGGCGGCGTAGTGAAAAATTCGCGGACGAACTCGAGAGCAACCTGGAGGAGGAGCGCCGGTCGCTGGAAATGCAGAAGCAGTCCTGCATCGAGGACAACCGGCGCCTACGTGAAACCGTTGCCAAACAGGCCGACCTGCTGGGCGTGTTCGAGCTCCTGAAACGCCAGCTCGGGGACACGGACCCGTCCGAGATCCTGCGAAACCTGAACAGCCAGACCGATGAACTGAAGCGCCTGCGCGAAGAGCTCGCCAACCGGCCCACCGAGGAGATGCGCGACAGAGCCCGCGCGCTTGAAAGCGAAACCAAGGCCCACAAGGCCCGGGCGGATGAGCTTGAGCGACAGATCGCGATCAGGGAAGCGGAGTATGAACAGGTCGGTCAGCTACGCCGGAAGAACTCCGAGCTCACTGCGGAAAACCAGTCATTGATGCAAAAGGCTTCGATCTTCGAAGGCGCGGCAAACGAAGCGCAAGTCGAGCTCGACCGGATGCGGGCCGCTTATGAACGCCCTGCCGAGGTCGAGGCGCGGCACAAGGAAATCGAACGGCCACATTTTGCCGTGGACCGAGCCAGGCTGCCGGTGAAGGCGCAGATCGACGAGCTGACCTGGCTCAGAGGTATCGGCAATGCGTGCAGCCACTACGGCCTGAGTTTCAACCCACGAATCCTCAACGCCTTCCACACGGCCCTGAAGACCGCAGAGTGGTCGCCCCTGACCGTGCTCTCGGGCGTCTCCGGTACCGGCAAGTCCGAACTGCCGCGCCTGTACGCCCACTTCGGCGGCATTTTCTTCGAGCCGCTGTCGGTGCAGCCAAACTGGGACTCGCAGGAGTCCATGCTCGGCTTCTTCAACTCAATCGACAACAAATTCGACGCCCAACCGGTGCTGAACTTCCTCGCACAGAGCCAGAAGCCCTGGAGCGAGGACTACCCCGGCCTGTCCGAGGCCATGTGCCTGGTCCTGCTCGACGAAATGAACCTTGCCCATCCGGAGCTGTACTTTGCCGAATTCCTGAGCAAGCTCGAACTGCGCCGTGGCAGGAAGGGCAGCGACGTGCCCTGGCTGCCGGTGAAGGTCGGCGCAGGCATGCCAGCCTACAAACTACCACTGGGCCGGAATGTGTTGTGGACTGGAACGATGAACCAGGATGAAACCACCAAGTCTCTTTCCGACAAGGTGCTGGACCGCTCCATCATCGTCAATTTCCCGCGGCCAACCGAATTGAAACGCCGCCTGAAATTGCTGCCGCTCGATGAGTGCAATCGCGGCCCAGCGCTGCACAAATCCGTCTGGCAAAGCTGGCTGGCAGAGGGCAGCAGCTTCTCGGAAGAAGAAGTAAAGCCGTACATGGCCTTCATCGAGGCGTTGAATGGAGCACTATCCGTATCTGGTCGGGCACTTGGCCATCGGGTATGGCAATCCATCGAGTACTACATGGCCAACTACCCGGAGGTCCGGGCGGCCAAGAATGACAAGTCCCCATCCCGACTTGCCGACGCGATGCATACTGCGTTCGAAGACCAGTTGGTACAGAAGGTCATGCCCAAGCTGCGTGGCATCGACACTCGCGGCAAGAGCAAGACGGAGTGCCTCGACAAGATCCGCAACCAACTGGTCAATGGCATCGCTGGCCGTCCCTTCAACCTCACCGAGGACTTCGATATAGCCTGCGAGCTGGGCTACGGCCAGTTCATCTGGCAATCGGCGAACTATCTCAACGCATCTGATTCGCCAACGGTGCTGGAACACGACGCTCACCCCGCCATTCCGACCTCAAACACCCTGGAAGAACCGCCGTCCCTGTTCAACACAGGCTTGACGGATCCGGACGAGCGCCGCAGGGTCTGGAACCTGAAGCCCCTGGAGAAACGAAACGAATTGCGCAGGACGCTAGAGGAAAACGCCAGGAAAGGGAGAATTGCCGGCCATGACCAGTGAACGCCTGTCGAGCTTTGACTCCGTACGCCGCAACGTGGCGCAAGACAGTGCCGCCATCAGCGAGGTTCTCGAGCAGTCGGACTGGTTCTGCCATGCCGTCGACTTCGACCCCAGGAGCGGGCAGGCGCTGCCGCAATCACTGTCGGTATTTCTGGCCAGGATCGCCGGATACTCACCGCCCGAGGCAGAATCCCCGTGCCGCGACCGCCTCTGGCGCATCACCGAACATTGCCGCATGGCGGTAGATCGGCTTGTCCGCGGCCTCAACGAGGCACCTCGCCGGGAGCAAGCGTTACTGCCCGCCCATGCGGTGCGCGAACTCGATGCCACCAGTTTTATCAAGCTGAGCAATCGCCCCGGACGCAACCTGCGAGAAAAGCTCGCAAGCAACCCCTATCTGCAAGGTGTTCGGCGGTTCCAGTCCGTCGACCTGCCGGAGAACCGCCTGTTCAAGGCATGCATGGTGCGTCTCGCGCAACACTTGGAGCTGTGCGGCGAGCGCCATGATCGACAGGACGACCTGCTGTTGACGATCCTCTCCTGGCTGCGCTCCGGAGAAGCGCGGGACATCGGGAGCTGGGAGAACCTGCCGCCCAACAACAGGCTTTTGTCACATCGCGATTACCGACGGGTATGGGACGCCTGGCGTTGGCTGCAGACCCTGGAGGATGACACCGCTCGCGACCTGTCCGAGGTCCACGCGCGTCGCCAGACCCGGCATCGCTGGATCACCTACAGCCGGATATGGAGCGAGGGCCGTCACTGCCTGGCGGACATGCCGGTTTTCTTCGACTTCGATACCTTCGGGATCCGCCCCTGGTTCGACAGCGTCGCGATGCAGTCGGTACAGGAACAGATCAAGCGCGACGCCAGGATCGAAATCCATAAACCGGTTTGCGTCGATCTGGCGACCTCCCCCCCTCGCTATGCCGCGGGGAAAACGGCCAGGCACCTGCCAGGTTCTTTTGCATGGCAACAATGGCAAGGCGAAGATACCGAGGTAGCACTCGACCTGTTTACCTCAGACGCGATCTATCGGCATCCACAGGTGACGACCCTGTTCCCGTCGGATCTCTTCTTCTCCCAGGCTGCGTCCGAGCACCTGGAGCGTGCTGCACGCGCCTTCACCGGCAGGCTGCATGAGTTGTTTAGGCACGACACGCTGATCTGGCTTGTGCCCGATGTCCTCAATGATTTCGAAATTGATGTCGCCCGCCGTAATCTCAATGCTCGCTTCCGGAACGCGGTGCCCCTGCCCCGCAGTATTGCTGCCGCTATTCAACGCGTGGACTACTCGAAAGTAAGCGCTGGCTTTCCGATAATAGTAATCGACAACGTCGGCGGCACGACCTGCGTCACGAGACTGGTCGCCAGACTCGATCCGACGCTTAAGGACAAGCTCCCCGAAACGAGAGGTTTCTACTGGGAGCGGCATCCTCCGGTAATCCTTTCGGCCTCGCCTGGGCAGGAGTCGGAACCCGGCTGTGCCATCGCCTCAATCGACGACCAGGAGCAGTGGCACCCACCGGCCAGCCAGGCAAGGCCAGCCGCCCTCGATACTTCGCTGCTGAAACAGGATCCACGCATCGGCGGCTTCGCCTTCACCATAACCGTGACGGACAGCCCGGTATCCGGAGGCCTTCATTTCCATGCGCTGCAACAGCGTGCAGGAGAAATTCCGCTTTGGCGCGACCAGATACCTGAATTGTCGATCAAGGCACTCAAGGAAGGACGTCAGCAGCGCTTCCAGCTTGTATCCCGCGGCACAACGGTCACTCCGATCCGTGGCAGACAGGTCAGGATCGAGGTTAAGGAAGACTTCACCCTCCCGGCGAAGAGGCCGTTCTACCAGTTCCCGCTCTTCCTTGGTGACAGCAGCGAAGACCTCGGCTACTCGGCCCGCCTGGATTCGTACGCGTTTCCATTGGAGGAAAGTGTCGACTGTGTGCTCCACCTAACCTTCGAATACGGGGCCGACGATCCTTATCAACTGACGTTCATCCCACGCAATGGCGCCTTCGCGCACGTGCGAGCTACCTGGCAGCGTACCAGGATCACCGACGCCCCCGCTCCGGAGTATCCCGCTCCGATGGCCTGGGCCGATCTGCGCCATGTGCCAAAACCCGGCAGCAGTGAAACCACTGACTTGCTCGACTGGATAACCCGCGCGATCGCGCGACTGGACCAGGATATCTACATCCGCCCTAGAGCCAGAACGAAGGCCGTGATCTGCAGGGAGTGGCGCCCTGACAAGAACGGAGGCTATTTCACTTTCGCCACCACCATCACCACACAGGAACGCGTGTTCGTTCATCAGAAAAATATCCTGGACGGGCATGCGCACACGGACTTCAGCGTCGGCGACAACATTTCATTCGAACGCCACGAACAGGACGGCAAGTGTTCTGGCCGCCGCGTCGCAGGCGAGCATCACGAGGAAGTGCAACGACTGAAGCGGTTCGACGAAACCACCAGCAGGAACCTCATTACCCAAATCCGCAAATCCCTGTATTACCCCGTCATCCAGACATGGCGCGATGGTCGCTCCATCGACGACGCCGACTGCCCAGGCGTCTTTGCCGAAGCAGCCCGCATCCATATTGACTATCTCGTTTCGCTGCTGGAGGAGGACGATCTTCCTGCATCGGTGAAAAACTCAATTTTCGTGTTGATGTGTTGCATGCACAAAGACGCCCCAAGCACCTTCATCCAGCACCTAACCGGGGAGCTTGAGAAGGGCAGCATTCGCAACCCGCAAGCCATTGGCTTCGCGCTGGGACGCGTGGATGAACCCTGGCAGCGAGCCCTTTTCTCGGGCCTCATGCGAAACATCACGGAAAGCGTCCTGCGCACCTTTGCTAGCGCGATATGGCGAGATCGGCACTTCGTTGAGCAGTTCGATTCTGCGCAAATGACAATGATGTTGACGTCTCTCAACCTGGCGTTGGGTCAAATCAATCCATGCCCCGAGAGGAAAAGTGCCAATGGCGACAGAGCTGCTGTCAACTGGATACGCGCAACCACCGAGTTGCTTGAACTCCTGCTGGGTGTGCTTCGCACGCGTGATGCCGCGGATATGCAACTGAGGATGCTGCTCCAACCTCATCAACAAATAACCAAGGCCTTGGCCCGCAGCGTCGAACGGGTGAGCGAACTCGTTGCAAAATCGACTACCCTTTTGTCTTGCCGGGTACAAATCAATATCGAAAAGCCCGACGGTGACCATACACCAGACCTGCTTTTTGCCCTGCGCCTATATCTGACCGGTGACGATGGCGCGAACGCAATCCATATCAGTCGAATATATGATAGTCAGGACGAGTGATCTGCGGATGCCTTAGCTCAGTGCATGTCCGGTATCCAAATGGTCTTCAATGGCCGGGCCAGAATCCCCCTTGAGCAACGGTAGCGAACACGAAAAACGGAGGGCACTGCGATTGAGCGCGCCCAAATTTTCGGCTCAGTTGGCTAGCGAGCAGGCAGGCAGAAATAAACAACCATATCCAAGCCATAAGAAAACTGAAGAGTCATTAAAAAATCTGGAGCGTTCCCCACATACGCCAAACATGCAACTGCCATCTTAAAAACACAGCAAGGCTGAGAGATATTATTAATTCACGAGCCTACTTTGCTATCACCGAACTAGCAAGGCAACGCCTCCCACTCAGCCACATCATGGCGAAGTGCACTAAACAGAAAGTTTACAATTTTGGCCCTGCCCTCACCTAGAGACACTGTAAACGTTGCCACGGATAAAACCATCGAGCTTGCGACTTTCAGGCTATCAGTTACGCGCGCAACCTTAGAAACTCTATCAAATACTGACAGCAATTCCTCCTGAGAAAAATCCAAAGAGTTTACAACGTGATTGCTTGAGTCGTTCATCAGAATATAAGCACGGGTGCGTAACCCGTACACCTCCATCAAAACACCATACCCACTGCCCGCAAACGCCTTGTCCGCAATGGAAATATTCTGAAGTTCTGCGTGAAAAACACCAACCAATTCTAGAAGCCGAGAAGAAAACTCTTCAACCAATAACCGATCTGACAAGGCGCGCGAGGCAAGTTGCCGTGACATAACATCACCACCGTAATTAATTGTAAAATTAAACCCTAAAAAGATTTTCTTCTGACGATCCTAGCCAGATAATCAGAAAGAGCATTTATATCACTATGTAAATTTTGGATAGAATTCCACGACCGAACACCACTCCTAAACTTCCACTCCCCAGAGCCTTCAGTCCAAGCCGTATGTCCCAATAATTTTTGAAGACCAATTTTAAACATCGGAGCACAGGGCGCCCCCTTCTCGCAAATTGCCTCCATCACGAATCCCATTGATATTATTCCAGCACTATGGACAAGCCTAGAAGTTCTCGGAATATGCCCATACCAGGATGCTCCAAAAACATCTTGCACCGCCTCAAAGAACTCGCTTATCGCAAGAAAGCATCTATCTTCCCCATCCGACAGGTCAATAGTCTCTCGACAGTATCCGTCCGACAGCGAATTCATAACTAGCCTTTGAACAGCGTTATCGCTAATAACGCCCCCGGGATTCGTATGCTGCTTGATCTGCCCTAGCAATGATGAACGAGAGTCAAAATTAAGTAATTCAACCACTCGTGCCGCTCGCGCACGATCCGTCATCCGCCTGGGCAAACCATCAACCGCAGGCAGCAACTCATATATCAGCGACTTAGGCAATGGACTGGTGTTATTTACCAAAATAAACTGCCTACGCAATTCTTCAGATGTCTCACAAATAAGAGCTGATACCAGTAGTTGAAAATCACGTCCTGGCAACCCCGCCATAGCAGACAAACGTTGCTGGCCATCCACCACAAATCCAACAGGTCCTTGCGAGACATCCACTTCAATCTCAACCAAAGCCCCAGCTTCACCCCTAACCCGAACACCGCCGATAAAGGCCAGAACAATGGCATTAGGCATCACGGAATCAGACCGCCCCAGGTAGTCTCGTATCTCTCTGATGTGCCTTGACACAAGCGGTCGCTGGAAACCAGAGAGGTTTCCGCACTCATCTCGCCTTACTCGATCAATAGAAGCGATTGCCAGGATCTGCTCGGCAGTCGCTGCAAACGAAAAAACCTGGTGATTGGGGCTCTGACGGGCCCGAATCGCGGCAAACGTGAGCAAAACATCGTCCTCATTTCATCAGTTAAATACCAGATGAGCGGCGGCCCCACCTGGTAGCGACAAGGGACTCACAACTGACCAATTGCGCTGCCCCATGCAGTTATTCGATGGTAGGATTGCATACCCAGAAATAACTGCAACCCTTCAACGCAGAGATGCAGCAGTTTCCATGAGCACCGTCATCATCACCAACTGCACAAACCGCAAGCGGCTCGGAGGGCAACCCCCTCTGGAGCTATGCACCGCTCAGAACCAGTCGCTAGCGGCCACGGCGGCCACCTGGATACAGCAGGTAAAGGCAAGAACCTTCACTCGCCCAGCTGAGGCGCTTTACACGGGCAGGAGCGTGCAAGACGCGAAATGGGTGGCACAGAAACTCGATGCGGAACTGATGTTCGCCTCAACAGGCCTAGGCTTGATCGGGGGCGAACAACCCTGCCCGTCTTACAATCTAACTGTCGCAGCAGAGCCCAACTCCATTCGTCCATGGCTAGCGCGTATGGGTCTGACCCCTTCAGACTGGTGGGACGCGGTCAACAATCACTGGCAGCGTCCCAATCCATTAGCGACACTTGCTAAGCGCACAGATATTAATCGCATCCTGATAGCGCTATCCGCGAACTACATCGACCTAGTCGCGAACGATCTAGAACAGATCGCGACTGACGACCGGTCCAAACTGAGGTTCTTCACTTCACGCCCCGGTATTGAACGACTACCGAAGCAATTCCGCTCTTTGGCCATGCCTTATGACGATCGCCTTGAAAGTTCGCGATTCGCTGGCACCCGAGCCGACTTCCCACAAAGGGCTATGCGACACTTTGTCGAACTTACCAACGCCTCTATCAACCCCGTCAGTGTAGATTACCAAGCTGTCAGCGCCGCCATGTCTGCGCTCCCGCTAGTAGGCACCATAAAGAGACGCCGCGCCTCAGATGAAGAAGTGAAAGCGTTAATGGTCGAAGCATGGGATGCTCACAAGGGTAGTTCCTCTCGCCTTCTACGCTACCTGCGCGACGATGCACTGGTTGCATGCGAGCAATCTCGCTTTAGGGGTTTATGGCTAGAACTGAAAAGCCGCAGCATGCTACGGAGTAAAGTATGAGCGGAAAAGATCAAGAAATTGTTGTGCGCGCGCTGCGCACCACCCAAGGCGACAACCTGGATGTTTACGCACTCTTTATTCGCGGATCTGACTTGGTGCGCATTGCTGATATTAGCCGAATTTCAAGGGACGACAGTGACACCCTCAAAGGGTTTCAGCGACCCGAAATACGCAGCCATGTGAAAGGGATTATTAATTACCTAAACCAAGGTGATGTACTTTTCCCAAACGCAATTATTCTAGCACTGTCGCCCGAAATAAAATTCATGGCATCTCGCGGTAGCAAACCCACAGGTGATGAGGGAATTGCACAGGCTGGCACCTTAAGAATCCCGCTTCATGCTGAAGGTCTTCGATCAGCCTGGATCGTTGACGGCCAACAACGTGCCTTGGCACTAGCAAAAGCAGACAATGCGGACTTACCAGTTCCAGTTGTCGGGTTCGTATCAGACAACTTAACCACTCAGCGAGAGCAGTTCATTCTCGTCAACAAAGCCAAACCGCTACCAACAAGGCTAATAAATGAACTACTACCAGAAACAGGAACCATACTCCTGCCGCGAGAACTGAGCGCTCGAAAAGCGCCTGCCGAGTTATGCGGATTACTAAATCGGGATCCTCGCTCGCCGTTTTATCGACTTATAAAACTTTCCTCTGACAGAGAAACTTCTGACGCTGTAGTCACAGATACGGCCATCATAAAGATGATCCGCACCAGCATGACCAACCCCCTTGGCGCCCTGTACCCCTATAAGTCAAACGATGAAGAAAAAACCGACGTTGAAGCAATGTATCAACTGTTAGTTTTATTTTGGCAATCTGTTAAAGAGTGCTTCCCTAACGACTGGGCACTTGACCCTAAAGAGAGTCGCTTAATGCACTCTGCAGGAATTGCAGCCATGGGCTACATCATGGATCTCGTTTGCGCCAAGATAAGCGGACAAGACGCCAACTACAGCATCATACGTAAAGAAGTTAAAAAAATAGCACCCCATTGCGCTTGGTCCTCGGGAAAGTGGCCGCTACTCAATGTTGCCTGGAATGAAGTGCAAAGCACACCCCAAGATATTAAGCACTTGCAGGACACTCTACTTCGAATATATATGAATAGCTCGCGCGCATGAAATTTTTATACGCTGACACACAAGACTACGTTGACCCCGATTATGACTTCCTCAATGACCGCAACGCGCCAGGAAGGAAAAGATACTGGGACGACCAATATGCCCATGAAATGATGTCACCCGCACCATATGATGGACTACTTGTATCCATGAGTGCGGTACGCCCTGCTGCGGGTGTTTCCAACTCTAAAGTTCGTTATTCCACAGCAGAACAGCAACGCTTCTTAAGAGAAGGCGCGCGGAAATTTCTTCGACTAAGTGAACAAAAGTTTAAAGACACCATGGTCATGGGTGACTGCGGTGCATTTGCTTACGTAGAACACCCCACACCTGCCTATGCTCCTGTCGAAGTAGTAGATTTCTATGCAGATGGTGGCTTTACTCACGGGTGTTCTCCTGACCACATCATTTTTAATTGTGACTCAAGCAACCCGCCTGCAGCAGATCAAGACGACGATATAATATATCGCTACAATGTAACGCTTGATAATGCAAAAGAATTTCTTCGTCTCACGAACGAGGCAGGTAGACCTTTTGAACCTCTTGGAGCCGTTCAAGGCTGGTCGCCTAAGAGCATGGCAGCAGCTGCAAAATCGCTTGAGGATATGGGGTATCGGTATCTAGCTATTGGTGGATTGGTCCCTCTAAAGGTGGAGCAGATACATGAAGTATTAAAGGAACTCCGGGCGACTATCAAGGCGGAGACTAATATTCACTTATTAGGCTTTGCCAAAGCAGAACGAATCCACGAATTCACCAACTATGGCATCACAAGTTTCGACTCAACGTCTCCTCTCATCCGAGCCTTCAAAGACGCAAAATCTAATTACTACCTAGAAAACACAACAAGCAAGCTAGATTATTACACAGCAATTAGGATCCCCCAATCAATAGAAAACCCAAAACTAATGCAAGGCATCAAACGGGGCATTCTCAGTGCAGAAGCACTTCAAGAAAAAGAAGCCATAGCACTAAAGACCTTACGCGATTACGACAAAGGTTTAGCTGATTACGAGGCAACCATCAGCGCACTAACCAACTATTTACGACTTACCCTTTCAGGCTCAATTTCATCTACTGAAGAGCTTGAGAAAGAAGTAGCCAAGAGCATTCGTCTGATAACACCTACTCTTATAGATAAGCCTTGGAAAAAATGCCAATGTTCCATCTGCCAGTCGGCAGGAGTCGAAACGATAATATTCAGGGCAAGCAATAGAAATAAGCGTCGAGGGTTCCATAATCTGGGCGTATACCATCGACACCTACAACGCACTCTAGAAAAGGCAAGAAATGATCTATCGATTTAAAGGCATCCGCGCAAAGCAAGCGCCCAACCATGACGTCTTTACTTTTGCCGCGACCCCGAAAGAAATTCTTGCCTTCTCGGAAATCGAAAGGATCGGCCGAAATGAAGAAGGCCATTTACGCGGATTCCAACGTCATCAGGTCGCCTCTCACATTCAGGAAATTCGTGACTATCTTCTTCGCGAGGACGCGCTTTTACCGAACGCTGTGATTCTTGCATTTCTAGATGGGGTTACCATAAAAGATGTGGGCGATAGCATTGTTGAGGTAGTAGTAGATTGCACTGAGCAAAAGCCTGGATTCGTGGTCGATGGGCAGCAGCGCCTCAGTGCATTAGCCACAATGGAGAAAGGTGAGTTCCAGGTATTCGTTTCAGCATTAATTTGCAAAGACTACAACGAACTGAGACAACAGTTTGTTCTTATTAACAATGCGCGCCCACTACCGAAATCCCTAATCTATGAATTACTCCCTTCAGTTGATGGATTGCCAGAACGATTTACTAAACGGAAGTATGCCGCACGCATTATCGACCTTCTTAACTCGACTCCTGGCTCTTCGCTTTTCTGCGAAGTCAAGCAGCACACCAATCCAAGAGGAATGTTGAGCGATACGGCAATGCAAAAATTAGTTATGAACTCTGTCAGCGATGGAGCGATTCAACAATTAATGCAACACGAAGACTTCGAGGGACGCTCATTTGAGATCATCAACAATTTCTTCCATGCCGTAAAGACTGTATTTGGACCCGAATGGAACGGCCTAAGCCCAAGGCACTCCAGATTAAAACACGGCGCAGGAATAATTTCCCTTGGCTTCGTAATGGACGAAATTTACGCTAAGCACGGTACATCCAAGAAAGATGGATTCATTGACGGGCTAAACTTACTTAAAAAGCATACTGCCTGGACCAGTGGACAATGGAAATTTTCTGAGAGCGATATTCGTCCTTGGAATGGCGTTCAGAACACACCGAGCGATATCGCACTACTTTCAGATTTCTTAACTCAAAAAATCAGAAAAGAATACCGACAGAAACAAACCGATATGAAGCTTTAATGGAGGTCACTATGCACAAGAACGCACTGGTTCTGTTCTCCGGCGGTCAAGACTCCACGACCTGCCTTGCTTGGGCATTAGATCGATACGATCATGTTGAAACGATAGGCTTCGATTACGGGCAACGCCACAATGTAGAACTTGAGTGCAGGCGTCAGGTTCTTCAGCGCCTTCGCACTGACTATCCCCGCTGGGGAGAAAAATTAGGGGACGATCACTTCCTTGACCTGAAACTTCTTGGCCAGATCAGCGATACCGCGATGACATCTGAGAAGGAGATCGAGTTCAAGGAGAACGGCCTGCCCAACACCTTCGTCCCCGGACGTAATCTGCTGTTCTTTACCTTTGCTGCCGCCATTGCCTATCGAAGAGGGCTTAGCGTGCTTGTGGGCGGGATGTGTGAGACGGACTACTCAGGCTATCCAGATTGTCGAGACAACACCCTGAAATCGTTGCAGGTCTCTCTCGGCCTTGGCATGGACATGCCGTTGGTTATTGAGACCCCTTTGATGTGGCTGGATAAAAAAGAGACTTGGGAGTTAGCCAAAAGCCTTGGCGGATCTAGTTTTGTAGAACTAGTTCAAGAAGAGACCCATACCTGTTATCTAGGAGACCGCCAACGCAGACATGACTGGGGATATGGTTGCAACGAATGCCCTGCTTGTGAGTTGCGCCGGACCGGCTTCGAAGCATTCAAGCGAGACAATGACGCATGACCTACAGCGTCAAAGAGATCTTCTACACCCTGCAAGGCGAAGGGCTTCGGGCTGGCAGACCAGCTGTGTTCTGTCGATTTGCAGGTTGCAATCTTTGGAGTGGTCGGGAAATTGACCGGTCAAGGGCCGTTTGTCAGTTCTGTGACACCGATTTCGTGGGCACCAACGGAACCTTGGGGGGCAAGTACTTGACTGCAGAGGCCTTGGCCGAGCGAGTTTCCTCGCTATGGCCAGTTGCCCAAGAGCATCGCTATGTCGTGCTCACAGGAGGCGAACCGTTAATGCAGGTCGATGAAACCCTGATTGCATCACTGCATGATCAGGGATTCGAAATCGCTGTCGAGACCAATGGGACCATTCTGGCACCGGCGGGGATCGATTGGATTTGTGTTAGCCCTAAAGCTGGGGCCGACTGGGTGCAGCGTAGTGGCCACGAATTAAAACTCGTCTATCCGCAGCCTGGCCTACTCCCAGATGCCATCTCTGATAGCGACTTTCAGTACTACCTACTGCAACCTATGGATGGGCCAATGCAGAAACAAAATACCCGCTCCGCCATTGCCTATTGTCAGGCCAATACTAAATGGCGACTTTCCGTACAAACACACAAGATATTGGAGATCCGCTGATGTCTTCGCTAGCAACTGCGCCCAAAGATTGTCTGCCTGAGGTTGCTGTTAACCCCCCCACTGATTGCGTGACCGAGTACGAACTGTCGCAGCGCTTTTTCTTCGAGGCAGCCCACACCTTGAATCGTAGTATCGAGACCGAGGGCAGTCTACGTATCCACGGACATACCTACGAAGCAGAGGTTACCGTCGCTGGTCAACCGGATCCCACCTCCGGGATGCTTATAGATCTTAGCTATCTGCGCAGTGAAATTGCCAGAGTAAAAGAAATGCTAGATCACCGATTCCTTGATGAGGTTCAAGGTCTAGGATCTGCCACTATCGAGAACCTCTGTGCTTTTATTCGCGCACAGATGGAAGATTCAGTGCCTAGCCTATGCGCCGTGATGGTCGAGCGTCGCCTCAGCGGTGACCGCTGCGTGTTACGCTGGACGCGGTAGACTTTGATCACATAGGCAACGCTGACGGATTGCTCACTCGACAACCCGTCAGGCAACACGCATGTCGAGTCGAAGCAACTCTGCATGCTCGCCGAACGATGACGCAGAACGCTTGGCCTTTATAAATTCACCTCATCACTCCGAAGTAGAATTTACGCAACTTTTGCAGAATGCTTCGATGATACTCGATGCGCCTTTTCCTAAGGGATAGATCAAATCCTGTCTTATCCGACTCACGGGATAGAAGGCTTGATGCTTTGCGCTACCGGCAACAAACAAGAAGTAATTAGCTTTTTTGGCTAAATTCTGCAAAGTCGGGGTCGCAGTGTGATCATGATTGAGTTCCACTCGCAGCCCTTCGAACATGCCTTCCAGTACCGTTTTAGCCCGCCGCGCGGCGCCTTCAGTAAGGCTGTAGATAGCCAGCAGCCTACCCGATAGCTTTCTTGTTTGGACGTCAAGATCAGCATCGCCTCCTTCAGCAGCGAGTGGCGGATAACTCGCTTCATTGCTCTCACCAAATATCTCTCTGGCCAGACTTTTGGTGAGGAAACGCTGCGCTAACTCGAGACGAGTCCAGCGACTCAAGGCGAACCTTTGAAGTACCAACCAGAGCTTTTGCAACTCTTGCTGCCCCGGTTGAGTCTCGTCCAGGAGCAACTCGACAATCTCGAGCATTTCCGAATAAGAACTAACCGAACCGCCCTTCTCCCATAACAACTCCAAGGATTCCCCTAGGCGAGCACGGTCGCCGATTTGGCTAGGGCGGGACAAGAAGCGCTGCACAATCTGCCCTGCCAGTTGTATGTCCGACGGATTAACCAAATCATCGAGCGCCAGCAACTCCAGCCACTCCAACCAGAATTGCCCGGAGCAGAGAATTTGACGACGATCCAGCCAGTCAAGCAATAGCGGCAAGCTGTCTCGCAACAATAGGGAAGTACTGGCATCGCCATGGAGACACTGACTCAACTGAGCCTCCGAGAAGGACTCTATTGACCAACTCTGGCTCTCCTCCTGCAACTCATGAATCAGGGCTTCTGGGTCAGTAGAAGCCTCCTTCAGGCGTTCTAGCCATCCCTTCCAACCAAGTTGCCTACTACCATCGAAGAGTTGGCATATACCTTGCCACACCGACTGCAGACGTGGATAAATGTAGAGTTGACTCTTTAACTCCTCGGGTGCTTCCTGCACTGCGACCCAGATCTCGTGTAACTCTTCCATGGAGGCAGATAGCGAGCCTTCGAGCACCAGTCGCAGATCGTTGAAGCTCTGGGGAGATGAGACTTTTTGCAGCGAAGTGATTGCCGCGATGGTTGGCGCTACCGGGGTCTTGGTCGGCAAATTTGCCCAGTTGTGCAATCCGCAAATCCAGGCCGGATCGATGAAGTCAGGAAGACCATCAAGGCCATCGGAGAAGCCCAATGCCCCGGCGCCTATCGCCCAGAGTTTCCAGTCGGATGCAAAGCATTCGCGGGCCTCCAGGGGAGGCCGATTGGCAAAAAGAGGGCTGATCGGCTGACATAGAAGACGTATATGCTCTAGGGGGACCTCGCCAAACGCTGCTGGCTCCAGTAAGCGATCACCGCCTAAATTACCTATGGCACGCAATAGAACCCGAACCAGTTGGGCAGGCAGCCTCCCGCCCAGCATATCTACTAGTCGGGGATGTCCTAGAATGTCCGACCAACGACGCTCAGCCTCCCAGGCCTGCAACTCCAGAGAGATCAAGTTTCGCTGACTGAAATTGCCTGTCGTTTTGAGTTCGTCAAAAAAGCGCGATGCTTTCGAACCATCCCTGGACTGACAAGCGGCGAAGAAATCCCGCAGGATCCGCCCAATTGGCCGCTTCACCACAGCGGTTACTGGCGGCCGTTGCTGGTAGAGATCCAGCACCGATGCCAACGCTTGAAACACACGCTTACGTAAAGCGAAGTCGCTCTGCGACTGGCGCAACAAATTTACCTTGAGAAGCCCTGCAGGTGCCTGCTGTAAAAGAATCTGTTCGATTTTTCCCCGGGCTACCTTAATCAATGGAAACTCTGGATACGTATCCGCTGCTCCCAGCACCGCTTGCAGTATTTGTCGCAACTCCTCTAAAGATCGCCTGTCGCGTTCAGCACCATAGAAATAAAGTTCGCCGCCGCAACTAACCGGGAGCAGCAACGGCCATTTTCCCTCGATTGCTGAAGACACGAGTGGCTTGAGTAGATCCTGAAACTTTGGGTCGTACGGGTTAGTCAGCGAAAGCACTCGATCAAGATCGATTTGATTGTCTTCAGTGAAAAAATTCCGAAGCCAATCTGGTGGGATACTCATATATCGGCCTCGAAACGATAATGATTTTTGAATTCAAGAAACGCATCGGATATAACCTGTGCGTCTTGTGTCAGAGTCACATGTTCATCGTTTCGTTGCGTACCGCTGAATGTGTAGTTCAAGGACCCCTTAAGAAACCCCGATCGGGTCAAAAAGCCCTTCGAATGCAGGTTGTCACTGATCAGGTAGTGAAAGTCCGGATTGTCGCCGAGACGATTTTCAAGGCCACGGACAAAATAGCGACTGGAGTCTACATCGCGGGTTGCGATTCTCAAGGTACAGCCCCCCGTGACCGCCCGCGCCAATAACTCGCTGAACGAAACGGTTCGACTACCCCACTTGGGTTCCAATGAATTCCATTGCCCTGAGCGATTATCCAGTAAAGGAAAATCGCTCAACCAAGGTGATACAAGCCAGATCTCGTCTGGATTGATCAGCAAAGACGCCAGCATAGTGCTTAGCACTTCACGAAACTGTCTACGCCCCAGAGGTCCATGCAGAAAAATCTGCCGCTGCTCATTCATAGCGCGCCCTCACTGCAAAGCCTCCGCCAACTCTACGACCAGCACCAGGGAACTGTATTCTCTCTGTAGTTCGCCCACTCTGGGGTAAAGTAACAAACCCAGATAGTCAACCGGATACAACTGTATCTCGGTAATAACTTTAGACACCCCCCCCTGCTGGTCGCGGGGAATCACCAATTCAACGCTACCCTCTTCTCGCAAGAATTTGTGCAAATCACTCAAATAGGATTTGGAATACACTATCCGAGGTCTACTCCCGGCGAACAAACCAGCGCCTAGCATTCGTTCCGTGGCCGCATTCCCATTACTAAAAGGATTGTAACGATTCAATTCCGATTGGCGAATTGCATTACCTCGCGGCCACAATAGCCCCTGATTCACACAATGAGCACGAAATAAATCAGAGACAGTCGCATTCGCTCTCATCTTCTGCGCCGCCAACGTGTGGGAAACGATATTAAGGGGCCACTCAATGCCACTGCTGACCTCGAGTTCTCGCCATTGCTTGAGCAATGTAAGCAGTTCAGCATCCGTTTGCCGACTGCTGCTCGGCTTGAGTATGCGAGAGTGCAATACACTGAGGAAACTGTGGCTAAGTGCAAATCCCTCCCGCAAGAGACTGGAGTGCATGACTGCACCGGCCTTGCGACGCTGCTTATGATCGGCAGCTGTACGGATATCCGTTAGAACCCTATCGACCGCCTCATCAACAGAAGCTTTCTCCAGCAATTCGTAGAGATCGAAGTCAATTTGCTCGTAGTCGCCAGGGCGCAAACTGCACGCCAATACATTCAGAAATCGCAAAGGATCATCGAAGTAGTCTTCGGCCAAGCGACTAATGATTCCGCAGCCACCCGCTTCGACCTCGCTGAGCCATACTTCCAGGTCACCGTCTTGCCAAAGCGCATCAGCATTCACCGAGCGTTCGTTAACGTCCCCAAGCATGGTGCATAGTGTTTGCTGGGTTGCTGCTGCCAACGTATTGGCCAGCAGTTCTTTTGTCCATTCCACGATATCTGGCAAGGCATGAATATCCCGCCACAGAGGCTCGGCACAATCTGCTAGTTGGGCTAGTACTTCAGAGCATCCCAGGAGTCCGCGCAGGTCGGCTTGTAATTCCTGCTCTCTGGAACTTTCTTCTTGTTCATCGAGCTGGAAAAGGCTTTGCGGAATAGCGAGCAAGCGTTCCTTGCCCTCGTCGGAAAGTAGACGCCGCAAGGCTCCATACATCACCGATGGATCGGCCAAGTCTACGTCTTTCAACTCAGCAGCCAAAGCGGCAAGGAAGCACTCGCATACCCAATTGGCTGTAAAGGGGTCACCGTCGAAACGACCTAGTTGCTCGACCCGCCGCCGGAACAACAAGGGACGCAATGCGGCCGATATGGCAAGGGTCCCCAGGAGATCGGCAATAGTTTCATCGCCGACTCGAAAACGAAGACGCATACCATCCACCCACTGACGCGCACCTACGGCTATCGGCTCACCTTGGCTTTTCCATGTAAAATTCACACGCGCGATTTGGCCGCTGCGAAAACGCAGCGTGGCGTCAGCTCCTTTGCTATAGCGCACCACCTCAAGCGGCGTCATCTGCTGATGGAGGCAAAACGCCACATCAATCAGGTGCTTCCCCCAACTTCCCATCGGTGGCTTCTGAACAGATGTATGTTCGGCCAAGATGAATTCCGAGTCCCAACGCAGGCGGGAATTACTCTTTTCCGTCAACCCACTCTCCTTGCGCAGAGCGCGGGTATGTATTTCCCGTGGACGCACCACAGACAATTCTGCATCGGATCCCGCGGCCACCACCCCTTCGTTCTGTAGGTACTCTCCGAATGCTTCCGCAATCTCAAAGTCAACCTGTTGTAGGGCATCGGCAATCGGCTGAAACCCCTCCGGGATCAACCAGTCAGCCAGGTCATACTTGATAGCGAAACGCTTGGAAATCCTGCCGGGAGAGAACTCGCGCAAAGCCTGATAAAATGGCAGCCCTTCCCATTTTGCATCACTACCTTCCCCACGCTGCAAAGACACGAATAGGTTAGGAATATTTAATTCGGCGAACATTGCCTCTGGAATGAAAGCCGGCATCGGAGACCGGCCTCGGGGGAGTTCTTTCCACTTTTCTCCATACTCGCACCACAGCGTTTTCAATTGCCGCCGAAGCGTCGGCAAAAAAGACAACATCAATGATCGCGGTGAAGCCCACAGAACTTGCTGCAAGGCTGCCTCATCTATGCGTAACGCGTCCTTCAAATAACTAGAATATCGGTCCTGCATTACACCAGGTTGTAGTGCTTGCTCAACGGCCGAGAGCAAGGTCATCAGTTGTGCAGACGATCCTTTGGGATACTTCAGGATTCTCCAAACCGACCCCTCCTTCAGCAGCATCGCTAGCCAATCCAGGGTCGCCATTGCCCCCTGCATCTTCTGGATATGCCCATTCTGAAGTGGCAATCTCTGTCGCTTGATTTCAGGGGTAAGCAACTCCTCGTAACGCTGGAAAGCAACTCGATCTCGACCGAACTCAGAAAGCACAACGAGGGTCCATGGGCGCATTCCGCGGGGGCGGCCAGCACGTCCCTTGCGCTGCAGATAGGACGCAACGCTTCGAGGCGCCTTATGCTGCAAAACCGCCCCAACCGATGGATCGTTAAAGCCGACCTCCAGCGACGCAGTAGCCACCACTATTTCGGAGTTAGGGTCGACGCCAGAGTCCTGACTAGAGGTCCGCCCTACCCGAGCACGATCATCATTGTCGAGCGAATGCCCGATATCCATGCCTATTTGCCAGTCTTGGCCTAACTGAATACGTTTAAGGCGGCTTGGATAATCCAGATAGCGACCACCTCCCCTCAAGCTTGCCAGCGGTTCATGATCCGGCACCAACTGCGCGCCCCTGGTTTTCCAACCTTCAGCGTCTGCCAGTTGGTGATAGAGTCGATTGTTGACATCCAGATCATCGGTAAAGACGAAAGTTTTACTTCCCCATGTTCCACGCGATCTCTTGTCACGATTATCTAGGATACGCCGAGTCAACATGGCGGCCTGAATTGTGGTGGAAAGCAATGCAGTTTGAGAAACCGGATCCCCGCGCAACAACATGAGATACTCGGCACCCTCATCCACCGTCTCATCCGCAAAAGGCTCGATCAACTCCACATGACCTTCTTTCGCCCCGATTAACTCGGAAAAAAAAGCAGGTGCGTCGCTCAAAGTAGCGGAAAGTCCAACGAAGTGTGGCCGGCATTCACTTCGCTTCATCCAACGCCGCAGCAGATAGGCCGTCTGCGCTCCGCTACTACCTTCATAAGTATGCACCTCATCCAGCAGCACCAGTGTGGGCCCCTCGCAGTTACCTACCCCGAATAAGTGGTGGAATGCATAGTTCCCAAGATGCTGATTCAGCATTTCAGTCGTCGTGAAGAGGATATCCGGTGGCGCAGCAGCCAGAGACCGCCGAGTCAATCGAACCTCATCATGAGGTACATAATGATCACAGCGACTGCAGCGCAGTTCTTCGCGTTGCGCGACAGAACCCTCCAGACGCCATTCCATTTTTCCGGAGCAATCCTTCGTTGGGCAACGCAACAAGTCGAATGGCAAATTGCCGCTAAACTTTTTTGCGGCTTCATGGGCAGTACTGGTGTTCTCCAGCGTGTCGCCAAAAAATGCCCCAATGGAAATTTTTCGGCCTGACTGCGACTTGACCAATTCGTCCAATTTTCGGCATTGGCTCCAAGTCTCCATGAACTGATCTTTCAGCAGTTCACGCCGCGGGTAGATCGCCAGAATGCGTACTCGCGAGGAAGCATCCTCAGCCAATTGACTGCATAAGGCAGCTAAGGCTGGTAAATAGAAAGCTAAGGTCTTGCCGCTACCAGTGCCGGCACAGACTATGCTGCCGGCAGCATGGATGGACCGATCCTTAGACGCCTGCAGGACTCGAGTAGTAGCACGCACCTGAAAGCCGGCCAGAAGCAGGTTCTCCTGGTGTCCCAGTAGAGCGCGGATTGGCAGGTGGAATCGCGTAGAAGCGTCCTCGCCCAAGCCATCTAGCAGTTTCTGCAAACTCTGATCGCGGCAGGGGTAACTACGCGGCCGCCGAACGAAACGAAAATCGGAAACTAGCGTACGGGCCTGGTCGACCGGTTTGTTTAGGAACCACTGGCGAAGATAGCGGTACAAGTGCACAGCCTCTCCCATTCGCGTCCTGTAGCGCTTGGACAATCCCTCGGGATGGGGAGCCTCGATCACCATTGCGTGATCGCAGAGTCCGAGCAGAACGTCATAGGGATCGTCCTCGGGAAGCACCTCTTCTAGGGTCGCAAGTATCTCGTCTTCAGTGAAGAAGCCACCGGTGTCCCCCCAGGCCAGCAAACTCGTCTCCAATTCCTCCAGGCGGTCGAGGGCAGTACACAAACGCTCCAGGGATATTTCCATCAAAATAGCTTCCTACTGCGTTCGACGGAGAACTGACCTAGCAAGTCGTGCTCAAGCAACCAACAGAAGGTGTCCTTGTCCATCTCCGACAATGGAACACCCGTAGACCTTCCGCGCTGGTTCAATAACTTGAAGAAACGCTTAACGTTCTCAGGAAGATCGAGTTGCATTTCCCCTCTAACCTGCTCCATACGATTTTTAAGGTCCATCAAATCACGAAGAGGCCATACGGTCTCCGGCACTTGCTTTGCTAGATCTTTAAACCTTCCCTGCAACTCAATATAGTCGCTGTATACGCGTTCGGAACCAGGTATCTCGCGTTGACTATCCAGTATCACCTTCTCAACCATGCACTGGCTGTACAGTTGTTCCGTCCACTTTTTCCAGCAGGAGTCGATTTTGCTCTCCAATCGAACAACCAGATTTTCAAGTGCAACTCGCGAATTCTCAAGAGAATCGTCCTGACGAGAGACTTGTTTGTTCTTTCGCCAAACCTCAAAAAAAACTCCCAAGCTTGCCAGAGCCGTAGATATCTGCTCTTTAAACTCTGATTTCAAATCCAGCAATTCTGGAGCATCCACCGGTAAAGCCCCAATGCTCGATGATTGACGCTGCAGCAAATGAAGCCTTTCGGAAAGCGACACAAATCTCTCGTAAATTTCTTGGCAATCATCAATGGCGGTTCGCAGTTCACCGGCCGAGCGATTTAGCTCAAACTGCTCGCGCAAAGCATAAACTTTTTGCTCAAGACTACTCACTGCACGTCTCCAACAAATCCTTCAAAGTACCTGTCAGTCCCTTCAACAATCCGGTGACCCTCTCCTGTGACTGCCCCAAGACGTCCAGACCAGATTGACGATTCTCATTCTCCAAACGCGGCAAGACATAGGAATAGAATTTATCCCACGCACCCAGTGTCTGAACGGCCTCTTCCAGTTTTTGACCGTCTACCTGATTGATCAATTGCAACTTTTTGGGCAAATCAGATTCGTTCCAAGATGAGAGGAAAACCTTGACTGCCGCCCAAACCTCGCTTGCTTTTAGAGAGCTCAATGCCTCACGCATCCTCTTGGCATTCGGCACGTCTGAAAACTGAGTGGGATAATGCAACCCGTCTTCACTTACGCCACGAACAATTTCAGACATTTCATCCAGCAAGAGACAAAATTGCTCGTGCCGAGAATAGCCATCTAGAACGGACAGCACATCGAACGACGACTGCAGTGCCTGGGTGATTTCTCTGTCATACCTTGGCAACTTCTGCTTAAAATCAGCCTTACCAGCCTCTTTGAATGACCTAAGCGCCAACTCTCCATCCATACCATGGTCATTGGCGGCCACCAACTTCAACCAGGCATCTCGCTTTCCTTCCCACTCATCCAAAGCACTTTTCCGGAGTTCTAGCAGTATCGGAGCAGCAGGTTTTGGCAATGACTCCAGAATCTTTTGTGCCGGAGTGAGCAATTCATTGAGTCGCTGGCGATCATTGGAAGCGGTCCTCCATAATCCCAGGATGGGAACTAGACTCAGTTGTTCTTTCATCATCTCATGAAGTTTTGAGCGCTCCATCAGCGCAAGTGCTTGTAGAACTTGCGGAACCCAACGTGCAGCGAAACTCTGGTAGCGCAAGTAATCATCGAATCCACCAGCATATTGCCAACCTATCCCATTGGATCTCCGATTGACGCTCTCGTAGCGCAGAAGCGCCAGCGCAACCCCCTTCAAAGCAGCTGCCTTTTGAGGATCCTCAAAGTCCGTCTCTTGGCAAAACCACACGAGATTAGTGGCTTTGTTACCCGTAATGGAGAATGGAATATTGATATTAACAATCGCCCCACGCAGTAATTCCGGCCGCGCCCCTAAGCCGAGCCATTCTGGATGAGCATATTGCTGATACATCTTATTCAGGGCGCTTCTTAGGTCCCTGGATTCGTTTTGCTCCAATTTTCTTCTGCGCTGAAACCACTCTGAAACAATCTCTTCCAATCGGTGCTGATCGGGATCGGGATCTGTTTTCACTCCTTTAGGCTCTACAGTCGGTCTGGCTTTCTTCGGGCCAGTGTCTGTACGCGTTGGCGGGCGAACAAAACCAACGGGTTGAACTTCTTCCAACAAAGACGCTAATGCGTTTAGGCCGAAGACATTTGCTATGCGCCAATCCATGTTCTGCTGCAACTCTGCGATAGATCGGCAACCGTACCCCCAGATAGCAGCCAAAGATTCGCAGCGCGCTGGTTCGTCGAGTCTATACAGGTCAATCAGTCCCGCACCGGCCTTGATACTGGCGAAATCTGCCGGCGGGAATCTATGCTCCTGGCACGCCTGCCGATGATCACGTAGTACTCGCAACACAACTTGGTTCAACACTTGACGGGGATTGAAATTCAACTCTTCGTCGTTGCTGCAATAGTGATCCGCCAGCGCATTGATCGCGTTGCGATTGAAAGGGAAGAGCGGCACGCCAGAAGGCGAATGGCCGAATGCCTGGAGTTCCTCCGGCGGGCCTTCGGGATCTTCCCAGATTAACGGCCAACTAACGTCTGTCGAGCGCTCCAACCAGGACGCTTTCAGTTTTGCACTACCGTGACGGGCGGCGTTCAGGTAGCGACCGCAGAAATCAACAATGCGCTCCAGCGTTTGCTCGCGACTCTGGCCATGATCGCGTATCAACCATTCATACTGTGCACGTGTTCTAATCGTGTCCTGCCGCCGCAGATATCCTTGATAACCATCTGTTACCGCGATAGCCGAGCGAAGCGTACACAGTTCTTGCTTTTCATCCCTAACGGCCTCTTCCAGAAGGCTGTCGATCAGCACGTCCTCGATAGCAGAAATCGCCGCCATATCCTCCACCAGTACCACCAGAGTGCGATCCTGATGTTTCAAGGTACGACGGATGTCTTTAAAAAGATCTAAAAAACTACCACCATTGAAACTGAACAAATGACGAAAAGCAGTTCTGGTGGACTCACCCAAAACTTCGTTTAATACGCCTGCTGCGGACTCTTGGGCTTGCCGATTGGTATTCAATTGGGCTCGACTGACATACTGCCGAGCGCTTTGCGACAGGTCATCGAGGTTGAAACTGAAGTCCAGGTCCTCGGCCCTGATTTGGTAATCGTTTCGACTTAACTCTTTATCGGTAGCGCCTTGAGTCAACCGACTTGCGAACTGATAAATACAATGCTTCGGATCAAGCAAGCTTCTCTTGAAATTAGGGTCGGTAATTAGTTCGGAAAGACCACACCCCGGCGTAGTATGCGCGTTAACATCTCGCCAACGCTGCTTTTCTTCAGCAGACAATTGTTGACTAGCCTGCGGATTTCCTCGGTAATAGCTAATTTGCTCTGCGACGCGGGCGTTGAGTCGCTGCAATTGCTGTGACATGAAGGTCAACAGCAAGTCAGCGACCTCTCCGGTCCTCAGCATTTCACCTACCGACCGAATCCGTAGACGTGCACTCTCGAACTCTTCTCCTTCCAAGCCATCCAGAAGGATTTCCAATACCTGGCGTAAACTTGCATTCTTTGGAATGCGAACGATATGCCAGTTGGCGGATAGCGACTGCAGTTTTAGTTGAGCTTCCAACCAGCGAATCAGATGGGATTTTCCAACGCCTGAACGGCCGACCAAAGGAATCGGTCTCTCCACCTCAAGAAAGTGCGCTAGCAGATCGGCCTCAGTACATTGCTGCTCTGCTCCGTTACCTACCCGAAGCAACTGCATAGGCTCATGCACCGCTAAGAGTACGTGCTCAGCTAACTCCTCTGCCTCCGTACGGATGCACTGGGAAATGTGTTCCGAACTTGGCCAGTAATTGATCAGATTCATACAGCAACCTCGGTACGGTATTGAATCTCACCTACGGAGCGTTGAACACCATTTGGCAAAAGCAGACGCATACTCAAACTATCGTCAGAGGACTTTTCCAAGCGCAATCGAAACAGACTTTCCAGACGGACTAGAGCGTGACTGAGTGCGGCACTTACTTCATATGGTGCGTCTGGCTTCCAATTTTCCATGCAAGGTTCCAACAATCGACGATAGCCCCCCTCATCAAGCAGTGGCAGGTACTCTCCCAAACGTTCGACAAACACTCTAAACGGAAGTACTCGCCCGCCTTCGAAAATTCTCTCGAGGTAGGGTTCGATAGCTAAAGTAGGATCTACAATGTAACCCTTTCCGAAGGGCTCCAAAAAGCCAAGGAATTCCCCATAGGCCAAAAAGGTCGAGAGCTCGTTAGACTCATTCAATTCCCGACCTGGTAGATAGCTATTTACCGCCTCGGCGGCATTGGAAGAGCTTACCGACTCCCCTCCCATAAAGGTGTACCGACGCTGCGCTAACAAACAGGTCATTACACGAAGAAATGGCTCAGTGCGAGTACCGTCCAAGATAGCCGATTCTGACCGCGTGGCTGCATTATCAATAAGCAACTGCAATACGCGCGACGGGAGATCACTCTCACTGGCCTGAGGGGGCGCGAAAATCATTCCCTCACTGTCCTGCAACCACAACCCTTCTTCCAACCAGAAATCCAGATTCGACTCAAAACGTTTTGCTCCTGTCTCACTTTTCGGGAGCAACTCCGGCCGCAATGTCTCCAATAACTCCGCGCGCGCAATTGGTTTTCCCCTGCGAACCAATGCTCGATCAATAAGATTTAGCAGGATCAGACTGCTGCCTGGGTGAGCATTATTCACCATCGACATACTTATATTTCCCTTTCGAAGTCGACCAAATCCTTGCTTTGGGAATCACACTCCCACCAGCTTCGGTACCGGTGATACGGATCACTCAGAGTCTCTGGCGCAACTATCAATCGTGCTGGAACTTCATAGCCACCCGCAGGCAGGTTGCTTTCCCCAGGCATGAGTAAAACCAACTCAGTCCAACTCCCAGCACTGTCGCGCGGTTCCAAGGCACACCAGAACGGTAGTGTTTTCAAACCAGCATCGGTCTGTATTTCATCCAACAAGTCCCGACTGGCACGGACAGCCTGCACCTGCTGGCTGCGCAGAAGAGCGATCATCCATCGCCGCCAGTTATGAATCAGAGCACGGGGAGTGACGCTACGATAACTCTCAGTACGGTAGCGAATCCGCAGTAACTGGGAGTCTGGCATCCACTTCGGCATAGCAGGAGTTACTACACCAGTCACATGGAAAGACGCGCTCAACGTTGGCGTAAAGGGTCCCCGCCCCTGAGCGCGGCAACCAGGGCAACCGCCACAACTGCGTTCAGGGCTGATGCCATCCAGTCGATAGAACTCTTCTAACTGGCGGCACAGCGACTGGTCCGGATCATCCAGCCATCTGCGCAAACTGGCGAAACCGTTTGCCATGGCCCGCTGTTCAAGGGCACGTTGCGGATCAACGTAGTGCCGCCAAGTATCTGTGGACTGATGCGCATCCATCAGGATCTGTATATCGATGCGGTCAAAGTAATTGTCGCCCTGAGGCAATTCCGTATCGACTACCGCTGCGTTTTCGTGAGGTACCTCGGGCGGTGAATAGCGCAATCGAATCAGACCAGCACGCTGCATCAGAAGCAACGTGCGTACATTCCACTCTGCGTTACCTTCGCTTCGTCGCTTCAAATCGCGGCGCAACATAGACAGAGAGACACTGAAGCAATCATCACTGCTACGTCGACGGCTCTGCAGCAAGGTGTTCCAGCGATCCAATCCCACTTCGCTGGAAATCAGCCTTGCCCGTGAAATCTGCTCTGCCACATTTATCTGGCCCGGGTAGAAAACCAGCCAGGACCAACAGGCGTTTCCGTCACGCCCGGCACGCCCCGCCTCCTGATAGAAACGATCCAGATTTTCTGGCACTGCCGCGTGCAATACCGAACGGACGTCGCTCTTATCCATGCCAACACCGAAGGCGGACGTCGCAACCATGATGTCCAGATGGTCATCCCGCCACTGGCCGATCAGATGCTCGCGCTCCTGGGTATTGGTTTCGCCGTGGAACAGGCCAAGCCGACGGAAGCCCTGCTTGACCAGCATATCTCGCCAGTTCTGCGCATCCTCCCGGGTCGTTGTGTAAAGAATCAGAGGTCGAGGCAAGCGCCATAGCAAGTCCACGACAACCTGCCGGTGCTCTTCTTCTGCAAGAACTCGGCGGACATTGAAGTTCAACTCTGGGCGCAAAAAACTGCCATTGATCTCGATAGCCTGAGTTCCTTCGGGGACGAAGGCTCCCTTCAACACCTCCAGAGCGGCGGAATTGAACGTAGCTGACATCAACAAGGTGCGGATGGCGCTTGAGGAGTACTCTCTAAGGGAGTGAAAAAGAGGGGCAAGCAGTTGGAAGTCAGGACGGAACTCCGCCCCCCATTGGCCGACCAGATGTGCCTCATCGATTACTAGCGCACCCAGCAGTCCTTTTCCGGCGAGTTCGAACAATAATGGTCTAAGGCCCGATATGGCGGACTCGGGCGCACAGAACAAGATCCGTTGTGTGCCGCAATGCAGACGCTCACGAATCTCTCGACGCTCAGCTTCCTCCTGGCCCCCGATCCAAACGTAGCTACCGCCGTGATCGCATCCTGCAGCCTCCAGCACTTCTCCAGCACGCGCGGCCTGCTCGATGGCAAGTCCGGTCGTTGGCACAATGACAAGCACCACTTTCTGCCGATAGGCAAACAAACTCAAAGCATGAACGGCCAGCGTCTTGCCGCAACCTGTCGGTAGGTTAATGAAGACCGTACTGTCATCCGGAGAGGTCAGCAATGTCCGCACTGCAGTTTGCTGACCGAGGCCGTTGTAGTTGCTAAATCCAACACGGCCCAAAGCACTGCTCAAGGCCACGTCTATTTGAGGTTGGTGCAGGACTCGGCGACGCTGACGTCTGTAAACCGCCAACTCCGCTTCCTCTAGAGCAGCCTCCAACCTGATCCGATCGGTTAATGGATCTTGAGCCAGGCCCACTCGGGCTAGGTGTTGCCTTTCAAAGGAACCGGCAGGCAGTTGGAGCAGCAAATCAGTGCAGCCATGGGCTTGAGCACAACCGAAAGCATCACGACAAGCGACGGCGCGATCGGCCGACCCCGCGTTTGCGTCGCCGAATACCATCAGCAGGCGGAGAAAGTACGGCTCGACAACTGTCTGCTCGGATTGACGCTCTGGCACCAGCAGAGCCCTCTGCAAGGCATTCCATTGGGCCTGAATCATTGATTCCCCCACAGATCTTTCGAGCACAGGATCTGGGCGCGTACCGCCATAAGGTGCACGTGCGGTTCAAGGACGGAACCTCGCAGAGCGCCTATCTCTTCTACGATCCTCTTTCGGCTCAACTCAGTGATACCCAGCACCATGCGTTTCCATTCGCCCACAGGCAATAGAAACTCCAACTCGGACCAAACATCATGGCGCAGATTGATATCCTGGAAGATGGCGCCCGCGGGCTTCTTGTAAGGCCATTCCAGGGATTTCAATGTGCTTTCGGCCTTTACCACGCTGCCGTCTTCAGCGAGCCAGTGGCCATACACCGCAGGTGCCAGTAACTCATCGGCGATAACCTGTTCCTGATACGTGCAATCCGGCCGGGCAGCCGTTACCAGCCACTTGAAATGAAAGAAAATCTTTGGCGCCTGCAGTGCACTGCTACTAAGAATTCGCAAGAATGCGCACGTTGCCCCCCGCGAATCACCAGCGGCCAGTTCATATATGGAATCCACGAACGGCTGACCGTAACGGAAGGGGTACACGCCCGATTGAGCTGAAGCCTGCTGCCGTAAGCAACTCATGGGGGCAGTGTATGGCGGGTTACCACTTTCCGGATCAATACCCGTGATGCAACCTTCGATAAATGTCTTCACGTCCACCAGGGTACGACCGCCACGCTCAGCGGGGTCAAGGAAGCCCAACCTGAATTGCTGCTGCAGATCGCCCTCTAGCCTGAAGTTCAAGCCGCGCGTCATCCAGGCACACATGCGGCCAATCTGCTCCTCGGCTATTTCGTCCGCCTCAGAAATTTTTTCGGCGAAGTCCTGTGCCTTGGCGACATCCTCGTCCAATGCTAACAATTCTTCCTGTACTTTCACCCGACGGCGCTCGCGGTCCAGCAGGCCGCCCTCGCCGCTCAGTTGCTTGCCGCAGACAAGCAACTCTTCATCGCCGGATCGCGCGACTGCCTGCCAAGTTTTTTCGAGGTGCTCTTCCAGTACGTACTGCAAGCTGGCCACCGTCTGATTGAACATACCTACCGATGTGTCAAGCAGATCTAGCCACCGTCGGAACAAACCATCATGGTCAGACATCAAAACCAAACTTTCCACAGGCCTGATGCCACGCAGATTTGCGCTGTAACGGTTCAATCGTCCCAGACGTTGTTCAACGCGACTGAACGATCTAGGTAGGCTGTAATGCACGGCGAGTTTCTGCCCCCCATGCAGGTTAAGACCATCTTCACCACCTTGATCGCAAACCAATACACGCACAGAACCGCCCGACTGCAAGAAATGCAAGTCGCGGTCGGAAGCATTGCGCTCTATGCCTACAGCCAGAGAGTCACCAAGCGTAGCGGCAACATGATTCGCGACTACTTCGTCACCGCAGAAAACAACCACCTTGCCCTTAGGGTTTTCGGCCAACCAATCTTCCAGACTCGCGATCAAAGTCCGATCCTTACACGCCTGCTCGAGTGAGGCTTGCTTGGAAATTTCGGCGAGAAGCTCTCGCTCGGTTGCTTCAAGCGTCGCCGCCAGCCGCCTGTCGAACCTATCGGCCCGCTGCTTGACCAGTAATGGACTGCCCAACAAGTCGTCAACCCAGTTCAGGTACTCTCCAGAACTCATTGCCTGGAACTCATCAGGATCCCGACAGGCCTGGCTGCGGTACTCTTCCAACAACAGATCCAATGGCATGCTGCGTGGTTCTATCGGCCAGTATTGACGGCGCAAACCAGCCAATCCTGGAAACAACTGCGCGAGATGCCCCATTTCCCGGCGGTTACGAAGCATGCGCTGATGCAGGCGGTAGTGTTCTCCGAGGTAATGCCGCAAGCCTATGATTTGTTGCTCGCGCTGCTCGCCGCTCTCCTCGGCAAAGAGATCCACCAACGGCATCAAACTGCCGATTCGCTCTTGCAACTCCTGATCCTCAGGGAATTTCCCCCGCAGATCCTGTAGTGCTTGTTCCAATGCGGCGTTCGAGTTACCCGGGGTCAGTGCGCTATACAACCCGCCAAGCCACTCACGCTCCTTAACTCGAGCGATGAAACGCTGAACCCCCGCTTCCGAGATCTCATAAGCTTCGGGACTCAAGCAGTGCAGCATCGCCAGGAAATTTCTTTCGTTCCCATTCAACGGGGTTCCCGACAACAACAGAGTCACCTCAGCTGCCTGGCAGGTCTCCGCCAGCACCTGAAACCGGTCATTCGAGTGTTGCTCGGAGGACCAGGCCAGCGGCGCCAATTGATGCATCTCGTCAACGACAAACAAGTTAGGCTGGCCACCCTCCCGCAAAGCCGTCACCAACTGTTCATGACTGCATACTCGAATCAGCTGTTTCGATCGATGCTTTGTAGACATCAACTCGCCGAGATGAAATCGGCCCTTTAACTCCTCATGCCACTGAGTGACAAGAGAAGCCGGTGCCGCAATTAAAACATTGGCGTCGAACTTCTTCTGAAGCACATGCTCACGGATGATCAGGCCAGCCTCAATCGTCTTGCCCAAGCCCACTTCATCCGCTAGCAAGTACTTCGGGCATGGGTCCTTAAGGACGCGCCTAACAACTGCAATTTGATGCGGCTCCAACTCTACGCTGCTGCTGGTAATAGCACCGATGGAACGGCAAGCCGCACGCTGCTCGATATAGGCTTCAAGGAAGTTCTGGCGTAAAGGGAAGAAAAAAGGTGCGTCGTTAGATCTGGCCGCTAGGAACGCCGAAGGGTCGAGTAACGCCTGTGCTCCGAGGTTCAAACAGTAAATTTCATCAATTTCGACAACCGCTTGATCATTATCGTCAGCACGAAAGATCACTAGGTGCCGATTGAGTGGCCGGGAACCGCCGTATCGCCCACGCCGCCAGATGCCTGTCGATGGATCTCGACAATAGACGATGGCTTCCTCGTACAACTGAGCTTTTCGAATTTCGACCAGGTTGACCCTGAGCTTTCGCGCCTCAGGGTTCAAAGGAGACTCAAAGAAGGTGACTTCGCACTCGCCTCTCTCGCGATCCAGCCCCAACAGCTTGCCAATGCCAGAAAAAGCACTCGACAGTACCAACTCACCGACTTCTAAAGCCTGGCCCATTTCTTCCCTCTACCGGTGTTCCTATCCATTAGCCATTTGCTTCGCAGCTACCCAAAACCTGACATTAACTCTTCATTTGGCAACGAGAGTCACCCCAATGCCTGCTTATACAGTGCCCTACCGTATCCGCTAGCTATGTATGGGTAAAGTCGCACATAGTATTTTTTTGCCAGCACAGTAAAACTGCGGTCGGGATACCGCTCTGCGTGGACTGCGAGGTCCGCGCGACCTGTCCTCGAACGCTCAAACCGTCAGCCAACCCCATGGAGCAGACACACAAAGCTAGACGCTCGGCTAGCTACGCCACAGTATGTTGCCCTCCCAAAACCCACGGGCTAGACTGCGCCCGTCGTGGTAAATCCCACGACCGGGCGTGAGAACCCGGATCTTGTCCAAGGCGCGGTAGCGCCATAGTGCAAAGCTAACGGTACCCGTTGGGCTTCTGCATATCTATGGCGGGCCGTGTGAGGCAGGCTTTTGCCTGGCCGGTTCCCTTGGACGCCGGTTTCTCACCCTTGCACGGTCCGCCTCCTACGCTTGTGAGAAGGCCGGTAGGCGGCTCCTTAATCTGTCCAAGGAGCATAAGGAAAATGCGCTATCCCTTTTTTACCCAAGAGCTCCGCCCTTGGCCTATGGTCTTGCTGTCCGCCTCTGATCTGGAGGTGCGCCATGGCTGAGTTCGAATCCTGCGTTGTACCTTTCCCACTGCAGCGTAGTCCGCTGCATGAATCTGAACGTTCTCCCCTGCCCTCTGAGGCTGCTGCAGAAACTCGTGCGGTCATGCTTGGCCATCTGCTTGATCAACTGGCTGAGCCTGAAGGTGTGCCGCCTGATGGCATGCGTGTGCGCATTGCCGCCTACTCCGCGCTGGATCTGCTCGATGAGATGGTGGTGCTCTATCGCCGCGCGCTCTCCGAAGTCCGAGGAGGTGCCGCATGAGCAAGGAAGTCGATACCTACCTGCCCTCCTACGATGGTCAACCAGGTGTTGAAATCACCTGGTCGACTGACTGCAAGGAGGCATTCGACAGCGGCATAAAACTGGCCCAATTCTGGCTCGACAGTGCCTGTAGCGGATGGCTCTGGGCCGTGATGATCGCCGAGCGTGATTTGCTGCCCCGGGCCATCGACAGGCGCGCCTTCGAGGTGGGCTTCCTAGGTCGAGTGCATCAGCGGTTGCGCTCGCATGAGGCCAGTAGTCAGCCGGCTGAAGGTGTAGCTCTTGGTCATGCCCAACCAGAGCGTCGACCGCCGGCCGAAACGGCATGCCGCTGCTGATCTGGCATACCTTCTTGGCCTGCTCGCAGGCCAAGAAGGCGTTTGCATCGAAATGCCTCTTTTCTTGCATCAGCTGAGCTGAGCGCAGGCTCGCGCGCGGCTGTTGCGTACTCCGAACGGCGCCAGCACAATCACTCCGGCCAGATATCAAGACGCCGCCTAAAGCACCGCGGCTCGATTGCCGCAGCCGGGGCTGCCACCGCACCAGGCCAATGGATAGACTCATGCACCATCGCGGCCCCATCAAAAGGATGTTTGATGCGCTCCCCCCTCAGCCTCGCCTCTACTCTGCTCGCCTGCGCCCTGCTCCTCGCACCGCTGACCCCGGCTTCCGCCGCCATCTTCAAATGCAAGGCCGCCAATGGCGCCACGCAGTTCTCCGATCGCCCCTGCGGCACCATTGAGAACCAGGAAGAGATCGCCCACGACCTGCCTACCACGGCGCCCGCCCCCGCCAGCGAGCCAAAAACCGGCAAGGCCTCGGCTCCGGCTGGCGACACCGAGGCGAGCTACGCAGACGCCGAGAAGGCTAACCCGCCTCTGCTGACCCTGGCCGATCTGCAAGGCACCTGGTCGGACCTGGACTTCGCCTCGCCCCTGCGTGGTTATTGGGTGTTCGGCTCCACCACCCTGCGCATGGACCGCAAGGGCATGGAGGTGCGCAACCGCGTACAGGCCACCCTTCGCTTCAAGCTCAAGGGCAACCTGCTGACTCTGACTCATGAGCCAGACGCGTTTAGCAATAAGCGCAGGGAAGAGAAGCTGGTGATCGAGCGCTACGAGCCCGATCGTCTGATCGACCTCGGCTCCCTAGTGCTCTACCGCGTCAAATAACGCGCGCCCCGGTTACGCTGTTGTTGGCGGCTGCAGCCGCCGCTCCCCCCTTATTGAAGCCTGCGCGCTTCGCTTGCTGGTGGCGCCTGTGAGATCGGTGGGATGACGGTCTTGCTGTTTCCTCTGACCCTATCACGGCGTTCTCGCCGTCAAGGGCTGCTCACGCTTCGCGTGCTTGCGGCAAGGCCGGCTATCGCCCCCTGACAGCTGCGCTGCGCCGTGCTTGTGCCGGTTCCGGGCAATTCCGCCCGAGCAACTGGAGCATGATCATGTCTCAGCTTTCTATCACTTTTGACTCTTCCCTGCTGATTCGCGACGAGCAAGGTCGCTATGCGCCAGCCACTGCCGAGCAGATCCTGGCAGCGGCTCGTCAGGTCATCGATCAGAAGGTACAGCGTGGTGCTGCGTTTACCTCGCCGGAGTTGGTCAAGGAATACCTGATCACCAAGCTGGCGGGCTTCGAACACGAGGTCTTTGCGGCTCTGTTTCTGGATGCGAAGCATCGCCTGATCCAGTACGTCGAGATGTTCCGGGGCACCATCGATTGCGCTTCGGTCTATCCGCGGGAAGTGGTCAAGGAGGCTCTGCATCTGAATGCGGCTGCAGTGATCTACGCGCACAACCACCCAAGCGGCAACCCAGAGCCAAGTCAGGCCGACCGGTCGCTCACGCAGCGGCTAAAAGAAGCTTTGGCGCTTGTCGAGGTTCGATCTCTGGATCACATCATCGTGGCTGGCCAGCGCACGGTATCTTTCGCTGAAGAGGGTTTGCTTTGAACCAGAGGGGGCTTAGCCCCCTTTTTTGCTTCGCCTGTATTAGGCGTGTGATTCTTCCTTGGCAGCCAGACCTACACTCCAATGGCCACCCGTTTCTTGCGTGAGATGCAGCAGGTCATAGGTCTTTGTCATGTCGAGCAGCCCCGAATGGCCGTACGCATTTGGCGAGAAGGCTGGATCCGTTCGCTTGAGATACTGGCCAAGCGCGCTCAACGTGACTTTGCCTTCACTGGTACCGCCGGCGAGAAGTGATACGGCATCTACCACGAACTTTGGACGACGTTTGACTACAGGCTTGGCCGGCTCCGTCTTGGTCAGATCCTGCTTACAGGCCTCGGTCTTGCTAGTGTTTTTCTCAGCCTGCTCTGCTACTGGTTCCTGAAGATGCTCCTCGCGGCGCCACTCGAAAAACTGATCACTGGCGTTGCGCAGTGCATCGGGCGTTTTCGGCTCGCCCACAATACAGACCGTCGCGCCCCGCTCCCGGAGTTTGCGGCACAGGTAGGCAAAGTCGGAATCACTGGTCACCAGGCAAAACGTATCGGCCCGATGGTCGAACAACGCCTCCATAGCATCTAAGGCCAAGGCGATATCCGAGGTGTTTTTCCCTGCCGCGTACTGATACTGCAGACATGGCGTGAAGGCCAGCCGAACCAGTGCCTCCTGCCATTTGTTAGCCAGCGTGCCATGGTTGCCGTAGCCCCTTCTCAGGACAACGCGCCCAAACTGAGCGACCACACGCAGCGCGTGTTCCAAGATGTCAGGCGATACGTTGTCGCAATCGACAAGCACCGCTACCCGCGTTTCTACAGCTGTCGTAAAAACCCCCATCCCTGCTCCCTATCGATCTGCCCTGAAAACAACACCATAACCAAAGTATCAATTGGATGCTGGTACTTAGCCCCCTCTGCGAGCTTACCTTTTGCCGGTTCTTCATGAAGCGGCAGAGAATGACTGAAAGCGCCCTGCTCTGAACTGATTCCACGCTTTGTAGACAAAGGTATCTGTCGCGAGTGGTAGGACTAAATTTATACCGCTTTACACGTGGATCTGTTGCCTCAGTGGGCTTTCCATTTGGTGCTCTGAGGAAATCAGATCGACTCATTAGGCGTCTGCGTTAAGCACACGCCCTGATCAAAGGACTGATTATGCTCCGCTATGCAGCCATTGCTTCGACCGCCCTCCTTCTCACCGCCTGCACCAACATTCAGCATAAAACGCCCGAGGCTCGAGAGCAGATCAAGCACGACCTGAAGCTCACCGAAATTAGCGACACCGCTCAAACGAGCTACTGCTGGCTGCTGATCGGAGGGCGGGCTAGCTGTAAGTACACCTCCGCGATAAGCGTCCTGACGCCTGACAGCCTTCTGCTGGTTGATTACGAGAAAGGTACCTACGTACAGAAGGACATCATCAAGACCGGCGACGTGAAGTGCATCAGTGATCATGACGGGCAGAATTTCTACATCTTCAAGGATCAGCTGGCCGTTTCGGTGATCCCTTACACCGAAGTGCACAGGTCGCCGTCAGTGAATAACCCTGAATATCGTGCAAAGGTCATCAAGACGCTGCTAGCCAATGGGCAGCCATACCTGACAGGGGAAGCCGCGACCTTTACGCGCGAGACCGGTAACAAGGACTACAGCGTCCACAACATATCAATGCCCAGCGGGCCAATTCCCATTGTGGTCGGTACTGAGATCCAGGAGATCTTCAGCCCTTGCGCTGGGAGCAAGCAGTGATGCGAATGCCGATATTACCGGTGACAGTCGCCCTGCTGAGTGCGTGCACGAGCGTTCACTACGACACGCCCGAGGCGCAGCAGCAGATCAGGCACGATCTCAAGCTAACCGAAATCCTCGACGCTTCGAGGATGAACTGGTGTGCTCACCCCTACGGCAGTGCGCCTGGTTGCAAGCCCGAAAAAGGCGTAGGAATTCTGACCCCAGACGGGCTGGTGTTGGCCCATGTTGTCGATGACCACTACGTCGCAGCGCGCACGCTCAAGTCTGAGGATGTGCTCTGTTCAACAGTGCCAGGCGGCGGCGCTGCAGACGGTATTTTCTTCACTTTCACCCAAGATGAAGCCTACATGTTGGGACCTTTAGAAGCTGACCGGGATGAGATCAACACTCGCTTCAAGGCGCAACTATTCGACTACCTTCACAGCAATGGGCAGCGCAGCTTTACTGGACAGGACATTAACTTCCAGCGCCCAACGGGCAAGAAGGTCAAGCAGACAACTGTATTACGGACTGGACTTGCCACTAGCGTCATCACGGAAGAAGTCGATGTGCTAGAGATTTACAGCCCGTGTTCAACGGCTAAGTGATCGTCCGCTCACGCCCTGATGTTGATTGGCCACCCTCCTGTTGTGAGGGCTTGGGGATAATTGCGTGGTTATTGCAAAGCCGGAGCGCCTGGCAAGACTGACCGGCTGGGTGGTAACGCTCTCCGGTCATTCGCTGGATATCCGCTGCCTTTGCAAGCCTATGCACTGAGCAACAGGGTCAAGTCAGGCCATTTGCTCAGCCAGAAGCAGGGGTTCTCGCCCCCTCAAAATCAAGAAAAATAGACGGTTTCCACCCGGCCGCTGCGCTGGGTGGAGACTCCGCGATTTTTCCTGATTTTTTCACCACCGCCTTAGCCGCCCTAGTCGGCAGGGGTTCATGCGCAGCGCAAGCGCAGAACCCTGAACACGAAGGAGCGAAAGCCATGAGCGAAGAAATCAGGATCTACGTTGCCGACCTGGCCGCCTATAACACTAGTCATCTAAATGGAATCTGGATCGATGCCACCCTGGAGCTGGACGATATCCAAGCGCAGGTCGACGCCATGCTGGCAGCCTCGCCGGTCGAGGCCGCGGAGGAATACGCTATTCACGACTTCGAGGGCCTCGACGGCTACTGGATTAGCGAATACGAAAGCCTTGAAAACGCTCATGAGATTGCCTGTTTTATCGAGGAGCACCCCGATTTTGGCGCAGCCCTGCTCGCTCATTTCAATGACCTAGCGCAGGCGCGCAAGGCAGCCGAGGATGATTACTGTGGCTGCTACAGTTCCCTGGCCGAATACGCTCAGGAGCTGACCGAGCAGACCACCAATATTCCGCATCATTTGGCGATGTATATCGACTATCGATCCATGGCACGCGACATGGAGTACAGCGGGGATGTTTTCACCTTGGAGACTGGCTTCGAGCAGGTGCACGTCTTTTGGAACCGTTAAGCAATGAATTCTCACGGGCATCGGGTGCCCCCCGATGCCCTGATGCTTGCGACTTGTCGTTTGACCATCCGCGGGATCCCAAGGCTGAACTTCACTATCCTTTTTTCATTGAGACCAATTTATTTGCGGGCATCAACGACTCGCGGTTGCATGCACATACATTTATCCATGCATCAAAAAGCTCGCACGATGGCGGGCTGGGCTAAGGTTGAGTTTATTACTGCAAGGAGGCAGGACTATGCCGCTCTCTCTTACTCGCCGTCGCGGCGAAGAAATTCGCATCCGTTTCCCTGACGATCTGACAGAGGCCGAGCTCCAGGAGATTATTCGAACAGGTATCTCTGTCAGCGTGCTAGACATCAACAACCGGCAGGCACAACTGAGTATCGCAGCACCGCAATCAGTGAGTATCGTGCGCGCCGAACTGCTAGAGCAGTAGGAGATGTACACAGGAGCCCGTCACTGGCGACGGGCTGGCCATGGATGACCAGAGGAGACACAGCATGAGCAATCCAAAGTTTCAGGCTTTCGCAAACCGCTACGTTGCTGACTTAATAGCCAATGCACCTCCTAATGAGGTCGACTTTCTCGGTGCCGAATTTTCGGCAGCCGACCGTGTCGCGTTGTACCGGGTGCTTGAAAAAATCCGTGACCGGTTGCTGGCTGAAGCCGAGTTACTCGAGAATCTGCCCCTTACTCATCGACATCTAGGTACGGCAAGTTCGGCGCAGGCTAGGTAGCCATACCATACGTAGTGCAGATATTTGCTCCCCATCTACATGTGGGAGCCGCGAAAGCGGCGTCTCTCAGGCAATAGGGATTGAGACCAATAAGGTCTTACGGTTTTATCCAAATCCATGGTTACGGATCCACGGATCTACGGGTTTGTGAGGAAGCGGATTTACGCTTTTACTGGTTTACAGAAATCCGGAGATCCTTTTTTACAGCTTGCAGGAAGACATAAAACCGGAGGCTTTGCTGCCTCCCGGACGAACTGTTCTATCTGGGGTAGCCTTCACGTATCACGCCTGCAGATGAGTCATGTTTGGTCAGGACTCAGACCCTTCTGGTCATAGCCGGCGCGCCTCCTTCTGTGGCATTCGCTCAGACCGATTCCAGCATGATTCAGTGCGACAGCTGCCGCACGGTGCACCTCCCAAGTCAACGGAGGACACACCATGTCGCAATCGGTAAATCTCTCGCGTTACGAACCTAGTCTTGATCTGGACTCCCCGCTAGTGCGCAAAGCTGGTCCAGGGGCCAATGCAATGACGCCGGTGGAGCCCGCAGAAAAAGCCGATACGCCAAGAGCGCGCCCTACCCCTCGCTACCTCACCAACAGCGAAGCAGCAGACTACCTGAGACTCTCACCACGCACCCTCGAAAAGCATCGTGTCATCGGCGGCGGGCCACGTTTTCACAAGTTCGGGCGACGCGTGATGTACGCCCTCGCTGACCTGGAGGTGTGGGCAAGTGAGCGCAGTTTCGAGACCACTTTCGATCCTGAATACATCGACCGGCACCCAGGAGCGAACCACGATGATCAGTGAAGCCGTTACCCATGGATCGCCACTCGCACGAGATGGCTGGGCAAAGCGAGCAACTGGATCTGTTCCGAGCTCTACCTGGGGATATGGCGCCGCGCGACGCTCAGGATCTGATGGCGCATCCCTTCTTCTCGCTGGCCAAGTCACGACGCACCGTGCCGATCGACTTTCGCTCCGGCGACGTGACGGTGCGTGTAGAGGGTACTCACGCGCACGGCATCGCCACGATCTGGGATGCCGATATCCTGATCTGGGCCGCCAGCCAAATTGTCGAGGCGCGCGACGCGGGCATTCCGACTTCTCGACTCATGCGTGCAACGCCCTATCAGATACTGCGCTTCATCGGTCGGGGCACCTCGACTCGCGATTACCAGCGTCTGAAAGCGGCCTTGGATCGACTGCAATCCACCAGCGTAGCCACCTCGATAAGAGAGACTACAGGCAGACGTCTGCACCGATTCTCTTGGATCAACGAATGGAAGGAGTTGGCAGCGCCCGACGGGCAACCGCTGGGCATCGAATTGATCTTGGCAGACTGGTTCTACAGCGGAGTGCTGGAGCAGTCCTTGGTGCTCACCATCGACCCGGCGTACTTCCGCCTTACCGGTGGTCTCGAGCGCTGGCTGTATCGACTCATACGCAAACACGGCGGCAGGCAGAAGGACGGCTGGCAGTTCGACCTGCGCCACCTGTACCGCAAGTCAGGGAGCATGGCCCGCTATTCGGATTTTGCCGGCGATCTGCGGGCATTGGTTTCTCGTCAGTCGATGCCTGGCTATCACCTGGAGCTCGTCCGTTTCTCACCCGCAACAGAGCTGCTTGCCTTCAGACCGGTGCCGTAAACGGCACGGGGATATTCCTTGGAAAAGCTGTGAATTGTGTCGTGCTATCAGGCGCAACCGGACTCGTGCTATCAGGCGTAAGACTATCGTGCTATCGGGCGCACGATCTCCTCTGCAGACCAGGGAGGACGAGGCCTGCAGCCCTCCTTAACTTAACTAACTTAAAAGCTCTAACTTGTTATTGGGGCACCGGGCATTTGTGGAAAGGCGCTGATCAAGAGGAGTCTGCGGGAGGCGTCTGGTCATGATCATTGCCCTGCTCAATCAGAAAGGTGGGGTGGGCAAGACCACCCTGGCAACGCACATCGCCGGTGAGCTGGCAGTACGCGGATACAACGTTGTCCTGCTTGATGCCGACCCGCAAGGCTCTGCATTAGATTGGACGCAACGGCGTAGCCAACAGGGCTTGCCAAGGCTGTTTAGCGCGGTCGGTCTTGCACGCGAAACGCTGCATCAGGAGGCGCCTGAGCTGGCACAACATGCCGACCACGTGATCATCGATGGACCACCTCGCATCGCCGCCCTCGCTCGCTCGGCGTTGCTGGCTGCAGATCGAGTATTGATCCCGGTGCAACCGAGCCCTTACGACCTATGGGCCAGCGCAGAGATGGTCAACCTGATCCGCGAAGCACAGATGTTCAGGCCAACAATGCGCGCTGCGTTTGCGATCAACCGACGTGTCAGCACTACAGTCATTGGCCGCGAGGCGCGCGCAGCCTTGGCCGACCAACCCATGCCCGCCCTGCAGAGTGAAGTACGCCAGCGCATCGTATTTGCAGAGAGCGTGGCGGCCGGTCGCCTGGCTCAAGAACTGGCGCCAGATAGCGCAGCAGCACGTGAGGTCAGCAGCTTGGTCGATGAGCTACTGGGGTGGTCATCATGAGCGGCAAGCGTGTAGGGATTGGCGCACGGCCAAAGGCCGATCCGCAAGCCGAAGCCTGGATACATCAACACTCCGATGCGGGTCACCGCAAGACTGAGCGACAAACCGCACGAATGACGCTGGACGTGGCACCTGCACTGCGCACGCGCATCAAGCTGGCAGCCTTTGACCGCGGCGTAACGATGGCGGAGATGTTGCGCGAGGTGCTGGAACGCGAATTTCCGGAGGCCTCCTCATGACAGGTACTGCGAGACGTCATCGGCGGCCGCTGGCACTGCTAGCTGGCAGCCTGATCGCATTGGGTTGGGCGACTTGCTCGACGCCAATACCGCGAGTTGTCTACAACGTGTCCGACAGCGTTCCCATCGGCTGGTACCGCATCGAGCCAGCCAGCTCTCTGCATCCAGAGGACTTGGCGCTGGTCCGCTTGCCTCATCGAGTGATGGCCTTCGCGGCGCAGCGCGGTTACCTGCCAGCGAACGTGCCACTGCTCAAGACAGTGGCAGCCGTTTCGCCACAGCATGTGTGCATGCTGAACGGTTTGATAGTCGTCGGCGGTGAGCCTGTAGCTATCCGCTTGCGCGTTGATCGTGAAGGTCGCGAGCTACCCCAATGGAGTGGCTGTCGACACCTTGATAACGGCGAAGTGTTTCTGCTCAGCACCACCAATCCGGAGTCTTTCGACAGTCGCTACTTCGGCCCAGTGCCTGTCGACGCGGTGATTGGTCGGGCGCAGCCCTTGTGGCTGGAGTCGCTTCGATGAACAGGTCTCCTGCGCGTCGATCCGCATGCCGAATGTATGCGCTCGGTGTGCGCACTCGCGCGCCGCCTGGCTGCAGGTACTGCTGTCCCTCACATACCAGCCAGGTGCTCTGGAAGTCACCGCCCCGCCTCTACTGATTACCTAACTCAGCAGCGCAAAGGCACGGAAAAAGCGGAGGGCAAGATAAAAGGGGGCGGCACTTCGTTGGCCCAGAAAGCAGTCTGCACGGGGGTTGGCGGCGACACAGCGTCCGCGTCGCCAGGTGCCGAAATCGTGTTCGCCCCACAGCGACACTGGCTTAGAAGCGTGCCTCATACGCCGTACCACGATCAACTTGGAGGAGTCCAAACATGAGCAAGGGAAGTCGTCAGGACGACGAATTGCGCTTTCGCCCGCAGCCGGGCAAACCGCAGCAACGCGGCCAACCCTTCGTCAACCAGGTGCTGCGCCAGGCCACCAAGGCCGGCGCCGGAAAGCCGCGCAAGGCGAGCCACCAGCCCGGCGCCCACCTCGGCCGCGGGCATGTCGCCGCGCGTTTCAGCGCGAAGCAACTGCCGTCCAACGTCCGTCGCGTCACCATCAAGACGCGCCTGGTCAACCTGCGCCAGGCCGGCAAGCGCTCGACGCTCAGCCACCTGCGCTACATCGAGCGCGACGGCGTCAGTCGCGAGGGCGATCCGGGCAAGGCCTACGGGCCGCTGACCGACCAGGCCGACCTCAATGCGTTCGAGGAGCGCGGCCGGGACGACCGCCACCAGTTTCGCTTCATCGTCTCGCCCGAGGATGCCGAGCAGCTCGACGACCTGCGCACCTATACCCGCCACCTGATGAGCCGGATGGAGGCCGACCTCGGCACCCGTCTCGACTGGGTGGCGGTCGACCACTGGAACACTGACAACCCGCACACCCATATCGTGTTGCGTGGCAAGGACGACACCGGCAAGGATCTGGTGATCGCTCGTGACTACATCGCCGAGGGCATGCGCAGCCGCGCCTCGGAGCTGGCCACCGAATGGCTGGGCCCGCGTACCGAACTGGAGATCCAGCAGAGTCTGCAGCGCGAGGTGCAGCAGGAGCGTTTCACCAGCCTGGATCGCACCCTGCTGCGCGAACACCAGACCGGCGTGCTCAGCCTGAAATCGCTCGCCAACCATCCGCGCCGGCAGCTGCTGATCGGCCGCCTGCAACAATTGCAGAAGCTTGGGCTGGCTTATGAAGTTCGGTCAGGACAATGGATCCTGCGTGACGACGCCGAGGCCACTCTGCGTGCCATGGGTGAACGCGGCGATATCGTGCGCACGATGCAGCGGGCCATGGGTAGCGTGCAGCGAGAGCTGGCGGTCTTCGAGCCGAGCAAGGATAGCCCCGAGGTGGTCGGTAGGATCGTGGCCAAGGGCCTGGCCGACGAGCTCAACGACCGCGGTTATCTGGTGGTCGACGGACTCGACGGCAAGGCCCACTACCTGGCCTTGCCTGCCCGCGCGGAACTGGCCGACTACCCCATCGGCGGCCTGGTGGAAACACGCAGTCTGAACGAGCCGCGCGCGGTATATCGCTCGATTGCGGCGCTGGCTGCGGACGGCCTGTATCGCACCGATCATCACCGGGCCCTGGCACGATCACAGTCAGTCGAAGGACAGGATCCCGAGGCACTGGTCGAGCGCCATGTTCGCCGCCTGGAAGCCCTGCGCCGGGCCGGTATCGTCGAGCGGCTGGCCGAAGGCGTCTGGCGGGTGCCGACCGATTTGCCCGAGCAAGGGCGGAAGCATGATGCTCGCCGCTTGGGCAACGTCGCTGTCGAGGTGCGCACGTCGCTGTCCCTTGAGCAGCAGGTGCGCGCCGTCGGCGCGACCTGGCTGGACCAGCAGTTGATCGGCGGCAACCGCGAGCTGGTCGACAAGGGCTTCGGCAAGGAGGTGCGCGAAGCGTTGCGGCAGCGCGCCGACTTCCTGGTGGAACAGGGGCTGGCCGAACGCCTGGGCCAACGCGTGGTGCTTGCACGCAACCTGCTGGCCACTTTACGCGGGCGGGAGCTGACGGCGGCAGCGCGCGAGATCTCGGAGCAGACGGGCATGCAGTACCGCCCCGCGGTCGAGGGCCAACGCGTCAGCGGGATCTACCGGCGCGGCATGCAACTGGCCAGCGGCCGTTATGCCCTGCTTGATGATGGCATTGGCTTCAGCCTGGTGCCGTGGAAGCCGGTGATCGAGCAGAAGCTCGGGCAGAGCGTGTCGGCAGTGATTCAGGGCAACAGCGTCTCCTGGCAACTGGGTCGCCAGCGCGGGCCGTCGATTGGTTGAGGAATCGGCGCCGGGGCTTATACAAGCGCCGGTTCCTGCTGCAACCACTGCTCGAAGTCGTGGCTCTGCGGCATGCCTTCCTTGGCTGCGTAGTAGACCAACCGCAGGTGGCGATCCTCGTCGACGGTCAGCGTGGTGTGTTCGAACACCACCAGGCCGACCGAATCGATCTTCAGGTGACGGATCCCCTGGCACGGGCCGTGGATGTCCTGCTGTCGCCACCATTCCCTGAAGTCCGGCGAGGCCTTCTCCAGATCCTTCACCAGCGCAGCGATATCCGGATCCTGAGTCGCCCTCACGAAGTCACGACGGAAGCTGGAGAGTATCTGCAGCGCCTGCTCATCCCAAGGGTTGAACAACTCGCGCATGGCCGGGCTGGTGAACAGCATCCACAACAGGTTGCGGCGATCCGCTGGCAGCGCGGAGAAACCGAACACCCTATCTGCCGCAGCGTTCCAGGCCAGCACATCCCAGCGCAGGTTGAGCACGTAGGCCGGACGAGACGGCAGATCCCCCATCAGGCGATGAATCAGCGCAGGTACCGTGCACCAGGTCTTGCCCGGCTCTGGCGGCAGACGCTGGTGAGCCAGCAGGAAGAGGTGGCGACGCTCGGTGGCATCCAGCTTCAGCGTACGCGAAAGGTTGTCGAGGAAGGTCGCGGACACGCTGATATCCCGCCCCTGCTCCAGCCAGGTGTACCAGGACAACCCCACTCCGGCCAGGGCCGCGACCTCCTCGCGGCGAAGCCCAGGCGTGCGTCTTCGGCCACCTGAAGGCAGCCCCACCTCCGCCGGCGAAATGCGTTCACGGCGACTACGCAGGAATTCGGCCAGCTCTACCCGAGTGCGTTCAGCTGTGCGAGGCGCGCTCATCCGATTACCTCCAGTACTAGGATAAACAGTCAAATTGTAACCCCTATAAATCCCGAGAAGAATAGCCCGACCTGGCCGCAATTACCCGCGCCAGGGCTCTCGCTTGATGAGGAACCACACAGAGACGTGTCATCAACTCGCTAAGGAGATAAACGGATGTACCAAGCACTTCTTCGGGAACAACTGGAGACACTGAAGTCCTCCAACCAGTACCGCACCTTCACCACCCTGAGCCGTATCTGCGGCCAGTACCCGCTGGCCAAGCTGGATGGCCGCGAGCAGGAACCGGTGGTGGTCTGGTGCAGCAATGACTACCTCGGGATGTCGCAACATCCTGCAGTGCGCGAACAGATGCACGATGCGTTGGAGGCCTACGGAGCGGGCTCCGGCGGCTCGCGCAATATTGGCGGTTCGCACGAGGTGTATTCCAGTCTGGAAGCTAGCCTGGCCGACTGGCACGGCAAGGAAGCGGCGCTGGTCTTCCCCACCGGATTCGGCTCCAACGACGCCACCCTCCAGTGTCTGCTGCGGCGTATCCCCGATTGCGTAGTAATCAGTGACCAACTGAACCACGCCTCCATCGTCAACGGCATTCGTTCGACGCCCAACGAGCGCAAGATCTTCCGCCATAACGACGTCGAGCATCTGGAGCAGATCCTCGCCAGCTACCCTCAGGGCCAGCCGAAGATCGTGGTGTTCGAGTCGGTCTACTCGATGGACGGGGACATTGCCCCAATCGCCGAAATCGTTGCGGTCGCCAAGCGCTACAACGCCCTCACCTACCTCGACGAAGTGCACGCCGTGGGCATGTACGGCCCACGCGGGGCCGGTATCGCCGCCGAACTGGGTGTAGCCGATCAGGTGGATATCATCCAGGGCACCATGGCCAAGGCCATCGGCGTAATCGGCGGCTATATCGCCTCGACCCAGGTGATCGTCGATGCGGTGCGCTCCTTCGCCACCGGCTTCATCTTCACCACCTCGCTGCCGCCGGCGATCACTGCCGGCTGCCTGGCCAGCGTCGAACACCTCAAGGCCAGCAGCATCGAGCGCGAGCGCCTGCATACCCAGACCGCCAAACTGCGCGAGCGCCTCAAACACCATGACGTACCGGTGATGCCCTGCTCGCAGACCCACGTGCTACCGGTGCGGGTAGGTGAAGCCAAGCGCTGCAAAGCGGCAGCCGAACGTCTGCTGCATAACCATGGTGTGTACCTACAGCCGATCAACTATCCATCCGTGCCGGTAGGGACGGAACGCTTCCGCGTCAACGCTACGCCGAACCACAGCGATGCGCAGATCGAGCATCTGGCCGTGTCGCTACGCGAGACCTTCGACTACTTCAGCATCCCGTTGGCGTCCGAGGTGTTTGCTGCGGAGGTGGCGTGAGATGGCACAGTCCTTCTTCACAGTACGTCCGGCGACCCAGGCCGACCTGGCCAGTTTGGTTGAACTGCGCGCGTATCTGCTGGACGGCACCAACGCCAGCTATTCGAGCAAGACGCCGGAGGACGCGGCGCGCTGGCGGGCGGCCTACCGTACCTGGCTGAGCAGCCGCCTGAACGACAGTGACTGCGTGCAGATCCTCGCCGCCGAGCACAAGGAATCCGGCCAGGTGCTGGGCTGCGCGACAGCCATCATCGACCAACGCGCGCCGGCGCCGGGCTGCCTCAACGGCCTGTCCGGCTGGGTGCAGTCGGTGGTGGTCGAGCCGCAGTGGCGGGGCCGTGGCATCGCCAAGCAACTGATGCAACACCTGCTGCGCTGGTTCGCCAACCGTGGAGTCGGCTGCGTGGTGCTGCAGAGCACCGAGGCCGCTGGCACGTTGTACCAGGCCCTCGGCTTCGCCGTCAGCGACGAGCGCCTGCTGATTCGTCAGGAGGCCTCGGCATGAAGATCCTGATCATCGGCCTGGGCTACGCTGGCAACCGCTACCGCCGCGCCTTCGAGCATACCGCCGCTAGCACCGGCCTGCCGCTGTCGCTGGCCTATGTCGGGCGCCGGCAAAAGACGACCGATCTACCCTACTTCAACAGCATCGAGCGAGCGCTACAGGTATTTGAGCCGGACATCGCGGTGGTCAGCGTCAACGACCACAGCCATGCGCCTGTGCTCAAGCAGCTCGCCGGCTACCGAGGCTTCGTGCTCTGCGAGAAGCCGCTGGTCACGCCCGGTGACGACCTGAATGAGCTGCTCGGTGCGCTGGAGCAGGTCGGCGGCTTTGCCCTGGATCTGGTGGAGCGCTACTCGGAGATAACCCGGCAGTTGCGCGAGTGGGTCGAGCGCCACGATTGGCAACTGGTGCGTGCCAACTTCCACTGGGGCAAGGATCGCATCAACGACTACCGCCCCACCTGCGGTGTAACCAGCGAGGTGATCCATGCCCTGGATCTGGTGGGCTGGATCTGCCCGCGCGCCGGCCAGCTCAAGCTCGATGGTGTGCTCGGAGTGCGCTCGGACTTCTCCATCTCAGGCAGCGAAGTGCTCGATACCGTTCAGCTCACCGCCAGCCTGGGCGAAGCACGGGTCACCGGTTACGCCAGCTTCGTCAACATCGTGCGTCAGCGCACCGTGGATTTCAGCTTCGTCGACCGCGATGCCCGGCTGATCCATGCACGCCTGGTATTCGATACGCCGCGCTGGGATCACGACCAGTTGTGCATCTGGACGCGCGGTGCCAACGGCGCCGAGGAGCTGCTCCACGAGTACGCCACCACCCCCGACGAGCCCGGACTGGACACCCTGCACAAGCTGTCGCGGCTGTGCCGTCAGGTGTTGCGCGCCGTGGCGCTCAAGGAACCGCCCCGCCAGCCCTTCGCCGGCCTCGACACCGCAGTGGCGCTGCAGCGACTACTCAACGACATGGAAACCCATGCCCAAACCCCAGCACCGGCGCGCTACGTCCATGGCGAGACGCGCGTGCTGCTGGCCGAGGACAGCGACCTGGAAAGCCTCGGGTAACCCAATCACAAGGAGAACGACTATGTGTGGAATCACAGGATGGCTGTCCTACAGCCAGAATCTGGAAATGCAACGCGACACCTTGCAGCGCATGACCGACACCATGGCCCGACGCGGGCCAGATGCCGGCGGGCTTTGGATCGATGGCCCGGTCGGCCTGGGTCATCGGCGCCTGTCGATCATCGACCTGGAGGGTGGTCGCCAACCGATGACGGCGATGCACGGTGGCCCGCGCGAGGTCGCCGCGATCACTTACAGCGGCGAGGTCTACAACTTCCGCGAGCTGCGCACCGAACTGCAACGACTTGGCCACCGTTTCGAGACCCGCAGCGACACCGAGGTGGTGCTGCGCGCCTATGTCGAATGGGGCGAGTCCTTCGTCGAGCGGCTCAACGGCATGTATGCCTTCGCCATCTGGGACCTGCGTTCGCAAGAGCTGCTGCTGATCCGCGACCGCATGGGCGTCAAGCCACTTTATTACTTCCCCACCGCGGACGGTGTAGTGTTCGGCTCCGAGCCCAAGGCGCTGCTGGCCAACCCGCTGGTACCGCGCAAGGTGCGTGCAGACGGCCTGCGCGAGATCCTGGAGATGGTGAAGACGCCAGGCCATGCGGTGTTCGCCGGCATGCGCGAGGTGATGCCGGGCGAGATCGTACGCATCAACCGCCAGGGCCTCGGCCGTCGCCACTACTGGAAGCTGGAAGCGCGCGAGCACGAACACACGCTGGACGAGACCATCCGCCATACCCGCGACCTGCTGGAGGACATCGTCGACCGCCAGATCGTCGCCGATGTGCCGTTGTGCAGCCTGCTCTCCGGCGGCCTGGATTCCTCGATCATCACCGCGCTGGCGTCGAAGAAGCTGCTGGCCGCCGGCAAGGAAAACATCCGCTCCTTCTCCGTCGACTTCGTCGACCACGGCAGCGGCTTCAACGGCGACGCCGTGCGCGGCACGCCGGATGCGCCCTTCGTGCGTGACCTGGTGGAGATGATTCGCTCCAGCCACCAGGAGATCGTCCTCGATAGCCGTGAGCTTGCTGATCCTGTCCTGCGGGCGCAGATCGTGCGTGCCCTGGATCTGCCACCGGCCTTCTGGGGCGACATGTGGCCATCGCTCTACCGGCTGTTCCAGGAAGTGCGCAAGCACTCGACAGTAGCGCTCTCTGGTGAAAGCGCAGACGAGGTATTTGGTGGCTACCGCTGGTTCCACGACCCTGAAGCCATTCAGGCCAATACCTTCCCCTGGCTGACCTCGGTGACAGGCAAGTACTTCGACGGCAAGACCCTGTTCGACCCAGGCCTGCTAGCCCAACTCGACATGCAGACCTTCTTGCGTGACAGCTATGCCCAGGCCATTGGCGAAGCACCGGTGCTGCCCGGTGAGAGCACCGTCGACCAGCGTATGCGGCAGATGAGCTACGTCAACCTGACACGCTTCGTCCAAACCCTGCTCGACCGCAAGGACCGAATGAGCATGGCGGTTGGCCTAGAGGTACGGGTGCCCTTCTGCGATCACCGGCTGGTTGAGTACGCCTTCAACATTCCTTGGGCGATGAAGGCCTTTGATGGCCGGGAGAAAAGCATTCTCCGCGCAGCGACCCGCGACCTGCTGCCCGAATCGATCAGCGAGCGGGTCAAGAGCCCCTACCCCTCGACGCAAGATCCGGCGTACGAGCAGGCACTGCGTAATGCGCTGGCCGCCATCCAGGCGGATCGCAACGCGCCGGTGACGCCTCTGCTCGACAGCAGCCGTATCCATCAAACCCTGGCCAAGCCGCTCGGCAGCGTCTCGCCCATGTACGAACGCATGGGCATGGAACTGGCGGTCGGCCTTAACACCTGGCTGAGCGAGTACGACGTCAGTCTCGAGCTATAGCCCAAAACCGGGAGTGGCCCCGGTGCGGGTCACTCCTATTCGCTGTACCACTCAAGCGCTCCGAAGGAGCACAAGCGAGTCCGAGCATGCACACATCCAACCAATCACCCATCTACCTCATAGCGCTGGGGGCCTTCGCCCTCGGCATGGCCTCCTATGTCACCGCCGGGCTGATCCCGATGATCGAGGCGTCGTTCGCGGTATCCGTCGCGGTGGCCGCACAGTTGGTCACCGCCTTCACTCTGGCTTATGGCCTGGGTTCACCGATATTCGTCGCCCTGACTCCGGCGCATCGTCAGCGCGCCGGCCTTTTGCTGGCCCTGGGCCTGTTCGTCATCGCCAACGCCGCCAGCGCGCTGGCCGAGAGTTTTACCGCACTTATGGCCTGGCGTGCCATCGCAGGCATCGGCGCAGGCGTTTACTTGGCAATGGGTATTGGTGCTTCCGCCGCTGTTTCGAGCCCGGAGCGCCGTGGCAAGGCCATTGCCATCATCATGGGAGGCATGGCTAGTGGCGTGGTGCTGGGCGTTCCGCTCAGCCTGCTGATCGCCGAACAGCTCGGCTGGCAGGCCGCCCTGTGGCTGGTCACCCTGCTCGGTCTGGCGGCCTTCTTTGGCCTGCTGCTGAAGCTCCCTTCCCTGCCGGCGGCCACCGCCACCACGTTAGGCCAGAAGCTAGCGATCCTCGGCGACGGCCATGTGCTGGTAATCCTGCTGGTGTCGCTGTTGGCCGCCATTGCCAGCCTGGGCATGTACACCTTCATCGCTCCGCTGCTGGCTGATCCGGCCTACGGCGGGGTGCGCTCGGTCACCCCCTACTTGTGGGTCTGGGGCATCGGCGGCGTGCTGGGCAGCTTCCTGATCGGCCCGCTAGTGGATCGCATCAAGGGCCCGGTGCTGACCTTCGCCATCATGATCATCCTCGCAGTGTCGCTGTTCGTGCTGCCGCTGGCGGCTGCCCTCAGCACCTGGCTGGTAATGCTGCCCATTGCCCTGTGGGGAGCCGTCGGCTGGGCGTTGCAGGTACCCCAGAACAACGAACTGATTATTGCCCGCCAGTCTCAGGGGGACGGCAACCTGGCCATCGCATTGAACGAGTCCGCGCTCTACCTGGGCAGCGCTATCGGCGCCGCGGCCGGTGGTTTCGTGCTGCTGTTGCAAATGCCTACCTGGACACTGGCTGCCAGCGCAGGTGGTGTGGCCGCCTTGGGTGCTCTCCTGCAAATCATCAATCTGCGTCGCCGGGCCTAACGTCGACGCTTAAATTCAACATCTAGCTGATGGAGGGAAGGCTGTGGAACTGCGCCACCTTCGCTGTTTCATTGCCGTTGCAGAAGAACTGCATTTCGCGCGTGCTGCCGCGCGCCTGCATATCGAACAGTCGCCCCTGTCGAGGATCATCAAGGAACTGGAGTACCGCCTGGGCGTGCAACTGTTCGAGCGCACCACGCGGCGCACGCGCCTGACTTGGGCCGGCAAGGTGCTCTTGGAAGAAGCGCGTCGGGTGCTGGCTGTGGTCGATCAGGCCAAGGCCAGCGTCAAGAGCGCAGCGGCCGGCTACCGTGGACGCATTCGCGTCGCGCTGTCCGACGGTATACCTCAGGCACGCTTGGCCGCCCTGCTCGCCCAATGCCGCGAGGAAGAACCCGAGGTCGAGATCTGCCTGTCGGAGGTCACCTTCAGCGAACAGGTCAGAGGGCTGAACGATGACCTGTACGACATCGGGCTCGCTCAATCGGACGAGGTCGGCGAAGGGCTGGTGGCCGAGCCGGTCTGGTTCGATCCACTGGTTGTGGCGGTGCCTGCCCGCCACCCGCTACTTAGATACCGGCGCGTACCGCTCGATGAGGTGGTGCGCTACCCGCTGGTGCTCTGCGATCCGCAGGTCTGCCAAGGATTCTGGCAACAATTACAGCGGGTATTGGGTGCCGTGGATACGCGACTGACCATTGCCGACCGCGTTCCCACTCTGGATCTGATGATGGCGCTGGTCGCCGCGGGTTACGGTCTGGGCTTCTCCAGTCTGGCGCGCATCAACGAACTCAACAATCCGGAAGTCGTGGCCCGGCCGCTAGACGGCTGCGCATCGATGCTAACCACCTACATGGTAAGGCGAGAAGGCGAGCCGGCCGAGCAACTGGCGCGATTTATTGGGCGGGTGAGCCCGGCGGAAACCCAGGTGTTGCTGCCGGATCACACCTCACGGAAGGAAATCGCCTGATCACCCCAGCACTAGATCTCCCCGTCGCGGCGAGCTCTCTCAGAAGAGCGTCTTGGCGGCAGCCCAGCCAGGCTGCCGCATTTGTTGTATCTGGCCAACAAGCCCCTTTCTTGACAAGAAGACACTCACCATTAAATATACGCAAATAGCGCACATATATGAAAGCACTGTTCGTTGAACTGTCACCCTTTGAGCACAACCGAAAAGCCCACCTGGATGACGGCGAATACTCGCTATTCCAGCAAATGCTCTTGGTTAATCCAGAGGCAGGCGCAGTCATCGCCAACAGCGGTGGTCTGAGGAAGGTCCGCTTCGGATCAGTCAAGCGCAGCAAGGGAAAGCGAGGTGGCGTTCGGGTGATTTATTACTACTGGCACAGCGGTCTGCAGTTCTGGCTCTTCACCCTGTATGAAAAAGACGAACTCGATGACCTGAGCAGTGATCAGCGTAGGCAGTTGAAAGCGCTCCTTGAGCGCGAAGTGAAAGCGAGGCAAGCATCATGACCAAACGCGATATTTTTTCCGAGGTGATCGAAGGCTTCGACGACTTGGCCGCAGCACGTGAAGGCAAGCGTACGCTGCGTACTTACAAGGTCGAATACAAGCCAATCGAACCCGCGACGGGCGCGGAAATCGTCGCTCTGCGCGAAAAGCTGCAGATGTCCCAGGGTGTATTTGCGCAGGCCATTCACGCCAAGCCTGCGACCTTAAAGAACTGGGAGCAGAACCGCTCAAAGCCCAACGACCAGGCCACCGTCTTGATCCGTATCCTGAGCAGGCACCCGGAACTCATACGCGAATTGGCGTAGATCACCAGAGCGCTGTTGTTCCCTTTAACAGCAGCGAGTCGGCAAAACCACTCGCAGGTACCCTAATAAATTGGGAAGAGAAGTGAAGCGGGGGCATGCACAGGCCTTCACCACAACTCGTTCGCTTTCCGGCAACGTCTGCAGGACGCTGATTCTTCCGCGCCCTGTCACCTCGATCATCCAGGCTACCCATTTCGAGATGATCCGGAGCGAAAAGTAATCAGCGTCAACCGAATACAACGTTGCTAACCGAATAGTTCTAAGCGCTGAGGGTAAATCCTACTATCAGGTAGGGAGCGACCTCCGGTCACGGACTGCCGATCACAACCGGCAGAAATCGGCCAGAAGCGGACAGTAGGCTAATAAATAATCCTCTTTTCTTTACCATGAGCGCAGGCATTGGCACCTGAAAGCTATTAGCTAGATTGACTGAGGATCTATTTCTTCGATCAGCTGCCGGATGCTGAGGCCATCGGCTCCTTTGACCAATGCGTAAAGACGGCAATGCAAAACCCCACCCTCGACACTGGCGCGCATTACACCGGGCCAGCTATTGCCTTGAAGATCCTGCACATAATCACCAGGACGTTGCTCGAAATAACTACCCTCTCGAACAAAAGGCACCAATTGTACGAAATTCTCCCAAGTCATCGGCTCTTCAGGATCGTGTGTAAAAACCAAAAACTCAGCTGATTGCTCAACGCACCCCCAGTCGTTCAGCAACATGCATTCAATCAGATTATTTGCTGGTTCAAGATCATCGTCGCCCGAATAATCGAGGGCTGCCAACAGTGCTGAAACTCGGGAACAGTCGATAGTGATCATCGAATTACCGTTACGCACGTCATAACCCATCAGACAGCCCTCTATTCATTTAGATAAACAAGCCTTGCTCAGAAATTCTGAGCCGTTAAGAACAAAATCATTTGACCACGGATTCTGGATATCCAGGCCTCCCGCTTTGATATGAGCCCATGCCTCTTTAAAGGCCGGAGTAAAATCTCGGGAGTCAAACATATCGATCATTTCCCGTACAAAATGAGTACGTGGTGTTTCACCTTCAGCGGCCTGATCGAAATGGTATATCCGGTAGAGCGCCACCAGAAACAGACTGGTAAACCGCTCGGATGGAATCGGCGCAGTCGCAGCTTGGGTGTACCAACTTTCGCGCGGCTGCGGGTACTGAAACAGCATATCCAAAGAACCAGCATTTAGAGGAAGCGGTAAGGTGAGCCAACGACTCAGTGTCCACAGTAGATCATGGTCAAACACGGGCAACATCATTTCCTTGCGCTCGCCAGGCAGCTTAAGCGTGCGCTGAGAAGCCTCAGGCCAAAGTAGCGAAAAAAACTTTTCGTTATTGCCTTCGGTTTGCAGCACCAACTTTTTATATATGATGAAAGGAGGCTTACTGCCCACCGGAGGAAACGACTCCAACTTATCAAGAAGGTGTGGTAGCTCTTTGGCGATGACTTCCTCTCGAGCTACCACAAAGCCACCCGTCGAGCTGATCAAGGAGCCAATCGTCAACAAATCACCCATACCTTGAAGTACGTCGCGGGCTCGAATACAGGGCGCATTCAGATACAACTCACGCTGCGCACGCAAAACCTGCTCATCACGGCTTGGGTGCAAGTAGAGAAACAACAGCAGATTGAGCGGACTGTCCTCATCGTCCAGGTGCTTTTGCCAATCCGGTAGCGTGCCTTTCATGAAATAGCGCTTGCTGATCGTTTTGCACTTTTTCGGTTGAGAGAGGCCCTGCAGCAATATTTCAACCTGCTGCCAGGCTTGCTCGCGCTCTGCCACCCAGGTTTTGTCCTTGGTTTTCCAGTGGCTCAAGTCAAATCCAGCGAAAGAATTCCCGCTCATAGTTACTTCCCGATGCCTTGAAAGATTGACGAAGACTTGATGCCAACTGGTTACCTTAGGTGACCAGATACCCTTCAAAATAACGAAGATACCGAGGGCGTCAGCATTGTCTTATATACACTCGCTGTGACCTTGGTCGCGCCACTCCGAATCACCACTGATTTTGTAGACGTTTAATGACTGCCTCTGGCCGGTAATTGCCGGTCAGAAGCAAACGTTTAGAGGGGAATAAGTCAGGTTTCTTCCTGATCCTTCTTAGTCCCAAGTCTAGTGCGGTCATAACTCTACACGTTGCATATTTAAATCGGGCTCGGCAGGCCAGCCTGCCTCATAAAATGCCTGGGCTAGCACGAACATCTTGATAGGGGCTTCATCCCCGCAACTATAAATAAGTTTTAACGACCACTCATTTAGACGAAGGCCGCTATTGATCGTTAATTCATATGGCTCAATCTCCTCAAACAGCGCTTCGGGCTTGCCTCCCCCCATCCAGAGCGGTGCCTTCATAGTTCTTAAATTGTTAAGCATTTCCATCATCATTATGCTGGTTTCAAATAGTTTAACTGTTCGCTTGCGCGCTGGATTTGGAGCGATATGTTTCCAGTAAAGGGTGCATATATGGCTATCGCTACTTTTATTAAATGGGGCTTCAACTACTCGAAAGAAGGCAGCGCCGAGTATTTCACGAGCCCTTTCTTGGTCTCCTGCTCTTAGCGCTACACGCAAAGAAATAAAGTCGTAAACTTGCTCAGTGCTAAGTTTTTCGATCGATAGACTAAAGTGTATACTTGACATTTGCCTTCACCTTTAAGTCAGAGCGGTTACGGATTGATGACCATGTATGTTGCAATGCATGATATATATGTATTGCATTGGCAAATAGCACCCCGTGCGGTTCTATTAACATTCTAGATTGGCAAAAACTGCTGCTGGCACTATCGGGTTAATTTGGCATCTGTCCATCCATTTTCTGGGGCAATATCACAAAGGCATGAAAACGACTTTTTGCAATCGTAATGTCCGCTTCTGGCCGGTAGCTGCCCGTCGTAACCGGCAGTATCGCTCAAAAGCAGCCAGTCAACGCTGACCCCTATCGACCCAGGGCTGCTCTTATGACATGTGGCTATTGGCCGTGCGCAGGCTAAAGCCCCATCGCATCCTGAATTTTTTTGCTCAACGGACTCTGCGACATATCGTATTTTTCGGCGGACGAATTATGCAAGTCAGAACACATAAACTTGTTCAGAACCTTAAAAATAAACAAACTGGTATTTACCGAGGACATCTGCATGTATTCAATGCACTCCTTATAACGCTCACATAAATCGAGAATGAATGCTAGATCTTCTGATTCGCGAATCGTGTAAAACTGCTCTGTTCTGCCAACCAGCCAAGCCGTAGATTGATGTGCAGGATGTACCACTTGACATAGTTCAGAATAAAGGCTCTTGAAAGGTAAATTCGTGCTATCCAGTTGGGATATATAATGGCTGGCAGTTTTTGCCTTGTGGCTTTTGGGAGCGACTTCGGATTTTTGCAGTTTTCGTGCATAGCTAAAGTGAATCAGGCTGTCTTCTAACTCCTCACTCACCGCTCTTATCAGTACTGGGCGATGCAAAAGTGCATCATCAATATGTTTGGATGCATGCGCTAAAGTTAACGGAACACTTCCTAGTGCCTCGTATGTATCCGTCGAGCACTCAAGAAGGCCTCTCAGTCCAGAGCAAAAAGCGATATAGTTTGGCTTGACCACCGAACTGTCATGACAAAGCTCAAACCACTTAATGTACCGAATCAAGTTCGATGTCGCCGCCCAGTGTGAGCGATACAATATTTCAATCCAGTACACATAACTTGAATCGACTTCATTTAGTGACTTGAAGTCATCTGGCGATATGAATTCATACTGTTTGCCATACGCTTCTCCTAGGAGATCTCGCACGATAGGTGGATATATTTCACCAGCCTGGCCAAAAAAAGTTCTAACTACGCTGCTCACAACAATTCCTTTTAATGAGGGCTTTACTGATTGCTGAATCGATATGGGATGCGTCAGCAATAGGGGGCTAGTAATCCTCGCCATGAAAAATAAGAGGCTAGACTTACTGTTTTTACTCTGATCTTGCCTCGCTAGACAGATTTAAAATACGGGGAATTAATTTATCAGTTCTTCTGGTAGTTGCAAAGCTGTGTTTATATTGTTTAAGCCTTGTTCCTGTGCTCCTTAGCAGTTACGTTTCTCTTAGCCTGATTTTAATCACGCCAAGTTTCAAGCGAAGACAGCAGTTTTTTGAGCGGCACGAAGCTCTCTTCATCTAGAATATCGTACTCGCCTACGCTACTGAGCAGGTAAACGTCCCTAGCTTTCTTGACACGATCCAAGAGCGGCACGACTTGGCTCGCTGCAAGCTCTATAAAATCATTGATGTCAGCACGCGATCTAGGGAATTTGTATCCCTTGGGGGCACTGGCGATAATGACTTCGGCATCTCGCAGCTTCGCAATCCCACTAGACCTGATTTTCTGATCACTGAGACCGCCAAATCCGCGATTAGCAAGATGGTTGGCGATTTCGGTAGTGGAAACATAGTCATCGCTTACAAATTCGCTTCGAAAGCGCAAGTAATCCAAGATGCAGAGTTGAAGCCGCTGATCCTCATCGGGAGGATGGCCGATCATTTCAGCAAATAGATCTGCTTGTTTCAATGCTGCCTGATGAACGAGATGATCCGCATAGGCCGCCGCATCCACTGAAGGCTGGAAAAGCGATTGATACTTAGGAGGCCACTCTAGAATGCCAAGCGTGATGTCTTGCAGGATGGCCTTGTATACATTTTCAACTTCTGCGGACGCTTTTCCTTTGTAGATCTGGGCGATAGAGCCTGCAAAAAAATCAGCCACTTGGATCAGCACATCATCCTTGCTACTTTTAGTTTGAAATGCTTCTTCACCAAAAAGGTCGTCTGCATAGCGGGCTTCAACATAACTCTTGAGGCTTGCCTGAAACTCAGCCCTTCCATGTTCATCGACCGTCATCTGTAGGTGGTTACAGTGGTTAAACAGGCGTCGATACAGAAGCCCGTTCACATACTTGATGAAGGATTGCTTGAATTGCAGGCCACCATCGCGGTGCACCCGAGCCTTGTCAACGACCGTGACATAAAGTTTTATGGGAAGCTCAGCTAGCTCCATTAGGATCCGCTTGCGGCGCTCAAAGTCCTTGGTTCTAAGGTTGCTGGACTTGATCTCGCCAGTCTGGAAATTACGCGCTCTGACCGTCTCGGCGAGCTCGTAAGTCTGTTGGAGATTCTTCTCCGCAACTATGACCGAGCAGACGACAAAAAATCGGAGCTACCAGATTTCGACGTGTCCAGATCGTGGTTACCCGACTCATCAACGAAAGCGAATGTCCTTCCCACTTACCAACTCCCTTGTTTTCGTGCAGCCTCGCTAAGGCACTATGTGAAACAGCCTAGGGGGCGTATGAGCATAAAACAAGGCCAGTTGCCACTATCGCTCGTCACAGTCGTTACCGGGCTCGTGCAGTGGAAACTGGTTCGTGACGAGATCCTAGCTGCTCCACTGGGTATCAGCGAGCTGTAGGCTCTGGCTTTAGTACAAGGCTGTTCATGGCCAGTAGCAGCCCGTCCTCAACGACTGCTACCGGCCAGAAGCGGACATTCACCCCACATTAATCCAGCGCACCACAAAGTACGATATAAGGAGCCTGAGAATCCAACAGCGGTTGAGCTTTGCGCATGGCCCGCTGGATAGAGTGCTGCTCCATGTCTGTCAGACGGTGCTTGCCCAAATTGCATTGGATTCCCGAGGGGTTGAGCTCTAGGGAGAACAGGCCAATGAGATGTTCCCCTTCCTTGCTCAGCAACAACTCCATAAATCCCTCATTTCTTGTGTTAGCCACCAGATAGATCAGACCCTCGACTGATGCCATGCCACACCAATGCACCTCACCCCAAAGCTGGGTAGTACCTTGATCAGTGCCGACTGTCGGCAGACTCCAGGAGTCTGCATCAACCGTAAAGTTTTTCAGCACATCCAACAGGCGTTCACGGGCGAGAATATTGATCGTGTATCTGTATTTGCCTCGAAGAATGAAATTTGGATCGCGCTCTGATGGAGAGATTAACGTCGCCTCGCTGATGACTTTTGCCGTCAGCAGATAGCTCAGAGCGATCTCCGAGGGCTGTTCACTCCAGCCATTGATATCCGCAACAGGTGGTATCCAGAGCAAAAGCACTGTTTCCCCTGTATGTGGCAAGTGGTGTTTGTCGAAGCAAGCGAACGTGATGCTGCCCAGGGCCGGTAGAATATCCCCCAACCGCAGCGAAGGAGCGCCATGATCAATTTCCGATCCGTTAGGCCAAAAAGTTGGGGCATAGATGTTCACACGTTTACCCCCCGATTTTGAATTAGGCCGTCGATGATCATGGTGGTGGCTGGGATTAAATTTTGAGAGTGAGTTATCTGGCAGAGTTTATCAGTAGACTCGCAGCGCCTCTTTCTTCCTGCGTCAGGTTCAACGATGTGCACTCGCCTTTCGCAATGTGATAAGCGTTTGGCACCTCGCTGCCACTTCCGGGGTAGCCGCGGCTAGAGTGGACAGCACCTGATACATCTCCTGAGCGTCTGGAAACGGGTATGCATCCAGGCTCATGGCAATCGTCAGCTTGCGCGTGTCCTGCCCGTCTCTAAGCCACGTTTCGACCTCCCGCATCATGGCTGAGCCGTTGTCGTTCGTTTGCCAAACCAACAGATTGAACAGGTCGGCAACCAGCCCTTCAGCCACTTTCCTGGGAATTTCCGCGAGCAGGCGATTAGCCAGATCAAGTTCGCCAAATACGCTGACTACGTCATACGCTGCATCAAACGCTAGGGTGTACTCGCAGCGTTGCGCTCAATAGCAATAATATCGAGCGCGTGTTGGAGCGATGGGTGCATCCGGACACTCCATAGACAAAAAAGTAGGCAGATTTATTTGGATCACAGTCTGCTTCTGGCCGTTTTCAGCCTGTGGCCAACCGGCTGGAGTCGGCCAAAAGCAGCCATCGCGACTTATCGGATGGCATCGTCCTTGGGCATATCACCCGTCGTTACGCTTACTGGATACCGCTTGCGCCAGTTACGCTAGTCGATATTGAAAGCCCTTTGATAATGTCCCCGCAGTGCCGCCAGCATGGCTGACTGATGAGCATCGGCCACGGCCTCTCCCCACTTATCGTTTGAATAGATCAGGTCCATCTTCAAGGAGTCGGGCCGCTTCTCATACTCCCGCTTGTTGAGGAATCGCTGGCGCTTTTCGTTGAAGGGCAGATTGCCGTATTCCGAGTTGATACTGCGCGAGACCAGCGCGAGATTGCCAAAGCGGTCCAGCCATTCCTTCGAGACCGTATTGGTATCGGTCGCCTGTGGATTCTGCGGCGAAATATGCTCTACCGAGTTCTTCGCGGTGAAACGGAAATTGCCCCAGAACTCACGGTCAGCTTGTTGTTCATACCAGAGCACGAAGTCCAGCTTGTAGAACCAGTAATGCGCAAATCTGACGCCATCGTCCTCCGCCAGCGCCGCTTCGAACTGCAGCGCCGAAGCGTTACGCCAAGGGGTGTCCATGAAGCGGCGGCTACGTGCGACCAGCGAAGAGTCCGTCACCTCGCCAAGCAACTGGTTATCCAAATGGCACAGGAAGCCGTAGTAACGCTCGATTTCACCGCCGCCACCGCGCACTGTATGCGCATGCTTGTGGATGAAGTACAGGAAGGGGGTCAGCCAGTAATGGGTGGTAATTTCCTGCGTGTGATACAGCATGCTCTGCAGCAACGACAGCCCCTGATGCAGAGTGTTGTCGCGGCTACGATTGATATAGCGCTTGTCTTCGCTGGCGGAAATCGAAGTGTGGCAGACCTGATGGATTTCCTCATCGCCTTGGTCGACCCACTTGATCACGTACTCGTCCCACAGCACACGCATACGCCAGAGCAGATCGATGAAGCCTTGTGCCCTCGCCGCACGCTGTGCTGCCTCCGCTGGCACCAGCAAGTAGGCCTCGAACAGGGCGAGCAGCTGTCGGTCCAGCACACGTGGCAGGTCCTGCGGCCCTTGCTCCTTCAGCCAAATACGCAGGACATGAAGTAGGAAAAGCGGAAAACCGATGATGCTGCGCGCCCAGGGGGCTTCGCCGTCGTCCTCGGTGATAGTTGCTCGCGCCGTGCCGGTATCGCCAATCGAGCCACTAACAATGTCCTCCAAAGTCAGGCGATCGTCGTCATCCGTTTGCGCGGCGTCGGCCTTGCGCCCGAGCAAGCCATGCACCGCGCCGGCATGCAACAGTTGCCCCTTGCTGTAGAGATCTCCCAGCCGATGCGCATCCAGCTGGGTTTCCAGACACAGATTGCGCTCGACGAAACCGCTCATGTCGGCACAGGCATTCCACAAGGCCGCGTAGCGGGAACGGTTTTCCGCGGGGATGTCGTGCAACAATCTAGCCTTGAGGATCTCATGATGCTGTAGCTGGATGCCGCGGTTGTTGATGACCTCGAACAGCTTGTTCAGGTCCATGCCCTCGGGCACCAGGGTTAGCACCAGCGAGACAGTTCGATATACGAAGCCAGCCAGCGCCTTCAGATATTCATCATCCACAGGCCCGCCGTCCGCACGCTTGTAAGTCTGCGCGAAGGAGGCCATCAATTGCTGAGCCTCTCTCATGCTCCGGGTATCGATGGCTTCACTTTTCACCGCCTTGCCGCCCGGCATCATGCTGGCGAGGAAGTCATTGACCTCCTCGCGGATCGAGAACTGTAGACGCGGAATCGTCCCGTCCTTCAGCACCACCCTGCTGAAGTCTCTCATCACCTCGCGCCATACAGGCACCGTGCTGAGCATCCATAACGTGGTGAAACGCTGCTGCCCATCGATCAGGTCGAAGCGACGCATGCCCTTGTCGCGGTCTTCAACGGTGGTCTTTTCCACCAACAACGTGCCGCCCAGGAAAAACTGCGTGTCTCTGCGATCGAATGCATTCGCCATGTCAGTCAGAAGCGTCTTGACCTGGTCATCACCCCACACGTAAAGGCGCTGGTAGATCGGCACGTTGAAACACCACGCGGCGTCTTCTCTGTTGGTCAGCTGCTCCAGGGTGCAAAGGCTGGAATCAATGCTCATGGCGACCCCCTAGAGAAGCTTTCAAAAACGCCTCAATCCATTGAGATTTGTCTGAAAGGCTGCGGCATTCAGAGTCCGTCTGCTCTCGGTAGAACGCCAGGACAGCCCGTTTGTATCGACCTTGCACACCATTGCCGACTTCAATTTTTTCCTCGGCATACAACGATGCCACGACCAACTGGCGCTTCTGCAGAAAGTCCAGTACCTGCTTCGGGTGATAGCTCTGCGCGATCACATCTAGCAGGTTCAGCTCGGCCAGCCTGAAGAAGTTGGCGGCGGTTTCCTGCTTGACCAGTTGTTGCTTCAGACGAATCGCACCTAGCAGAAACTCCAGGCGCAGAGCAAAAGCAGTAAGCTGCTCGACATCGAACTGATCCACATACACCAGGCTGCAGAGCATGAAGATCTCGCGCAGATACTCTTGGTTGTTGCACAGCAGCTGCCGATAGATCGCTCGGAACGTACTCACCTGCGCGCAGGGTGCAGGGGCGTTCATCAGCCTTTGCAGCAATGCAGCGTACTTCTCGGCGTAGAGAAAGAAGCCCACGCCTTCATGGATGGGCTGGCGCAGCGTCATGGGTAGGTTCGCGGGGTTCTGGCTGACACGCAGTTGGTTGCCCTGCAGTACATACTCTCCATCACCCTCCAGCGTAAGCGCAGTCGCCAGCCGGTTAGGCCGGGTGGCATAGAGCGGCACGCTGTCGACGCTGCTGTGGCTGTCTACGTCATGGTGCCAGGTGTCGTTCTGGAACTCTGTCAGCAGCGTTTCGTGCCTGCCCGCTGGTGTTTGCGCACCACGCCAGCGCCGCGCACGCCAGAGAAAACGATTGAACAGGTTGGGGGCAAAATCCTGTCCCGGCGACAGTACCGCAGGCAGACGTTGAAGCGCTTCCCAGCGCTCGGCGCAGTGCTTCTGCAGAGCAATCTTGAGCTTGCCCTCGCCGTCCGCATGATCGATCGCCCGCAGGTGATAGGCCTTGAGCAGATCGGTGGCCCGCAGGGGCACGCCGCGATTGTTCTGGGTATCGAAAAAGGTGAAGGCAAGGTCGCTGCTGTCCACTTCGATCACCGTCAGACGCAGCTTTTCGATGATCTCCTGTGCTATCGCCTCTTGTTGCTGCAACGCCAGCATCCCTTCACGGATATGCCGTGCGGACTGCCCCGAATAGCTGAGTGCCTGGCCCGCGGGCAGCTTGCCGGTAGCGCGGTGATACAGCAGCGACAACGCAGTGATGCGCTGCTGACCATCGATGATGAACCTTTTCGACTGGCGCGCATCGCGATGCAGTAATACCGCACCAATGTAGTAAGGCAAGCGATTGTGTGGCTGGCCTGCGAACTCCACGAGATCACTGTTCAGTTGCAGCAGCTTGTCCGGCCCCCAGACAAAGCCTCGCTGGTAACTGTCCAATGCCAATGGCGTACCTGCCTTCAGCAGATCGGCGAAGGCCAGAGTGCTAACCCGAACAAGAGATACCTGTGTCATCTATCGAATCCCTTGCTCAGCTCTCTTCCCAGCGTTTGCGCAACGTCCTGATTCGGGCATCACCGCGAAGCGCACGCCGATCTGGTCCGCAGAGCGCGACCGAGCCCGCCGGCAGACCAAAGACTTCCTCGATGGCGGCCCGAATGCTGCTGACCTTCGCATCCGAACGTGCGGCCCGATAGCGTGCTGCCCTGCGTTCGGTCGCGGTCACGCTCTGCTCTGCATCCTGCTCATCTTCGTCCTCCGGCTCCTCGGCGTCCCAGTCCTCGTCCTCGTCCTCGTCCTCTTCGTCTTCCTCCAGAGGTTGCGGATCATCTTCGGCCTCTTCGGTCAAGTCACCCAGGTTCTGGCCGTTGGAATACCAAGTATTGGCGTCCTCCGGTTCCCATACCAATCCACCTTCGACATGGAACGCTCGAAGGGCGGCGGCAGACGACACGTAATCGCTGAACCGCGACTTCACCGCCGGCAATCGCTCGAAGCCAGCACCCAAGGCCAGCAGAACCTTCCTGGGGCCCGCAACCAGCAGAAACTCAGACCAGCACGGCTCACGGAAATTGCTGCTGGCAGAAACGTACAGATAGAGGGTGGCGCGAAGTGAGGAATCCTGTTCGGCCAACCGAGTCAGGACCTGCATCACGGTGTGGTGGAAACTGAAGCCCGCATTCTCGATGGAGTCCGAGTCGACCTCGACAGTGGGCATTGGCGAGCCGCTGTTGACGAAAGCGAGTTCCGACACTGATTTCCTGATCATTGCATTCGTTCCTTGAACGATTCGTGATTGGGCCGTCGCGATTTGCGGCGATGTTACCCGCTATTGCGCACCCCCTCCGATTGGATATGGAGAGGTCACGCTCGATAGTGGCAATTAAATAGCAAATTGCATAAATGGTGACGGGATAGCGCAGCAGCGGCAAGCCCTGAAAGTGCATGCTCATGCTGGGGCGAGTTCTGGAGCAGGATTACCGTGAAACGGGCTCGGCGTCAGTTTGCAATGGCTGCTTCTGTCCGGTTTCTGCCTGTCGCCAGGCGCAGCTTCGGATAGACATCTACCTCGTGTACACACCCTGCTGAGTTTTCCCACCGACCGCCCCAGCCTGCTGTGTCGCCCCTACCTTCTTAGTCCTCGCCAAAACGGTCTTTGACCCCGACCCTCCCAATGCCGAACCTCTCGCCCGCGGCACATCTGCGTGCCGTGAGTTTTGCCTGGGAGGTTGGGTTCAGGGATGCATGCAACGACGGTGCTGTACGGCCATGTACTGGTGGTGTTGGCCATTACCCTTTCCGGGGTATGGGGTGCCACGCAGTGGACGGCGGCCACGCTTGGCTACCAGGCACGCCTCGGCGCGCCATGGTTCGAACTAATGGGCACGCCGGTCTACCACCCCTGGCGTCTGTTCGAGTGGTGGTTCGTCTTCGATGCCTATGCGCCGGACGTCTTCAACGTCGGCGGCGGCATCGCCGCTTGCAGCAGTCTGCTGGCATTGGTGGTGGCAATCGGCATGGCGCTATGGCGGGCGCGCCAGGCACGGCGCGTCACCACCTACGGCTCGGCGCGCTGGGCCAATGCGGATGAGGTTTGCAAGGCTGGCCTGACCCAGCCTGCGGGTGTATTCCTCGGCCAATTCGCCGACCAGTACCTGCGTCACGAAGGCCCCGAGCATGTACTGACCTTCGCGCCGACGCGCTCGGGCAAGGGCGTCGGCCTGGTGGTACCCACCCTGCTCTCCTGGCCCGCTTCGGCGGTGATCCACGATATCAAAGGCGAGAATTGGAGCCTGACCGCGGGCTGGCGTTCGCGCTTCTCTCACTGCCTGCTGTTCAACCCCACTGACCTGGCCTCGGCCGCCTATAACCCGTTGCTGGAAGTGCGTCGCGGCGCCCACGAGGTACGCGACGTACAGAACATCGCCGATATCCTGGTCGACCCAGAAGGCGCGCTGGAGCGGCGCAACCATTGGGAGAAGACCAGCCACGCGCTGCTTGTTGGCGCCATTTTGCACGTGCTCTACGCCGGCCAGGACAAGACCCTGCGCGGCGTCGCCAACTTCCTCTCCGATCCGACCTGCACCTTCGAGCTGACCCTGCACCGGATGATGACCACGCCGCATCTGGGCGATACACCGCATCCGGTGGTGGCCTCGGCGGCACGGGAGGTGCTGAACAAGAGCGACAACGAGCGCTCGGGCGTACTGTCCACGGCGATGTCCTTCCTCGGCCTGTACCGCGACCCGACGGTGGCCGAGGTCACCTCGCGCTGCGACTGGCGCATCGCCGACCTGATCTCCGCCGAGCATCCGGTGTCGCTGTACCTGGTGGTGCCGCCCTCGGATATCAGCCGCACCAAACCGCTGATCCGTCTGATCCTCAATCAGGTCGGCAGACGCCTGACCGAGTCGCTCGACGGCTCCGACGGCATCGAACGTCGGCATAAGCTGCTGTTGATGCTCGATGAGTTTCCGGCGCTGGGTCGGCTGGATTTCTTCGAAACGGCCTTGGCCTTCATGGCCGGCTATGGGCTGCGTGCCTTCCTGATCTCGCAGTCGCTGAACCAGATCGACAAGGCCTATGGCCAGAACCACTCGATTCTCGACAACTGCCACGTGCGGGTCACCTTCGCGACCAACGACGAACGTACCGCCAAGCGCATCTCCGAGACCCTGGGCACTGCCACCGAACTGCGCGCGCAGCGCAACTATGCCGGCCACCGATTGGCACCCTGGCTGGGCCATCTGATGGTGTCGCGCCAGGAAACCGCACGCCCGCTGCTGACCCCGGGCGAAGTCATGCAACTGCCCAGCGACGAGGCCGTGGTGATGCTCTCGGGCCTGGCGCCGATTCGTGCGAAGAAGCTGCGCTACTTCGCCGATGCCAACTTCCAGAGCCGGGTACAGCCGGCGCCGCGCTTGCAGCCGGGCCTCTACGCCGATGCACCGGCGCCACGGGCGGACGACTGGAGCGGCCTGGCCGTGCCTGAGGCCGTTGACGCTTCAGCGGCCGACCTGAGCGACGGCGAGGCCATCGAGGACGGCGGTCCACGCCGTCAGCCCGAGCTAGCAGAGCTCGCCCAGTTGCCGGATCACGACGAGTTGACCAGCGACCTGCTGCTGCTCGACGAGGACGACATTCCCACGCCCTTCCCCACCCAGCCGGACCCACGCCTGCAACGCGTGGCGCGGCTGGCCGCCCTCGACCCTGACGATGGAATAGCCCTATGAGCCGAGCCCGCCTCAACCTGTTTATCCAACCCGAGCATGCCAAGCGCCTGAACGAATTGGCGATCACCAAGGGCGTGTCGAAGTCCTCGATCATCGCTGCAGCGTTGGCCTCCTGGCTGTCGCCCGAGTCCGGCGAGCAGCGCGAGGTGGCCATGGCCAAGCGCCTGGATCGGATATCGCGCCAGTTTGAGCGGCTGGAGCGCGACCAGCACATCCTGATCGAGACTGTGGCGCTCTACGTACGCTACTACCTCACGGTCAGCACACCTGTACCCGAGGCTCACCAAGAAGCAGCACGCGCTCAAGGCAAGCTGCGCTTCAGCCAGTTCGTCGAGCAACTGGGGCGCCACCTGCAACGCGGACGCAGCCTGGTAAGAGACGTACACGAAGAGGTTCAAGCAGAGGCTCAGGTCTCGGGAGAGCGTCCATGACTGTCGCCTCCTCCCCAATGCTGAGCGCTGCGGCAACGTCCCTGAATCGCCGCACGCGCATGTTGCGCACGGCGATGGGCCCGCTGATCGCTGCCGCCCTGGACGACCCGGACGTGGTCGAGGTGATGCTCAACCCCGATGGCGTGCTTTGGCTGGATCGCCTGTCAGTCGGTCGCGCCCGGTTGGGCACGCTGGCAGCTGGCGACGGCGAGCGGATCATCCGCCTGGTGGCAGCGCATGTCGGCCAGGAGGTACATCGCAACAAGCCGCTGCTGAGTGCCGAACTGCCAGAGACTGGCGAGCGCTTCGAGGGCGTACTGCCGCCAGTGGTGGCCGGGCCGACCTTCGCTCTACGCAAACGCGCAGCCGGCGTGATCCAGCTAAACCAATATGTGGCTGACGGCATTCTCAGTGCCATGCAGGCAGAGCACCTTTGCGTGGCCGTACGTGAGCGACAGAACATCCTCGTGGCCGGTGGCACCAGCAGCGGCAAGACCACTCTGGCCAATGCGCTGCTAGCGGAAGTAACCGGCAGCGGCGACCGCGTGCTGGTGCTGGAGGACACGGTCGAACTGCAGTGTCCGGCCCTCGACCACGTCGCTCTGCGCACCAAGCCCGGCGTGGTCTCCATGGCTGATCTGGTGCGCAGCACGCTGCGTCTGCGCCCCGATCGCGTGGTGGTCGGCGAGGTTCGCGGCGGCGAAGCGCTGGACCTAGTCAAGGCCTGGGGCACCGGCCATCCCGGCGGTATCGCCACCATTCACGCTGGATCTGCACAGAGCGCACTGCTGCGCCTGGAACAACTGATTCTGGAGGTCGCCCTGACCGCGCCGCGGGCGTTGATCGCCGAGGCGGTCAACCTGGTGGTGTTTCTCGCCGGGCGTGGCCGCACGCGCTATGTCCAGCAGATCGCCCGCGTCACCGGCTATGACGAGCGCGGCTATCAACTCACGTCCATCGCCCCCGCATTCATTCCTTCGCTACCTCAGGAAAACAGCCATGACTGCTTGCCATCCCAGCGTTGCTAATCGTCGTCGCCTCATCGGCGCCTTGATGCTCGGTGCCCTCTGCCTGAGCGCCTCCCTGCCCGTGCTCGCCGCTGGCTCCGGCATGCCCTGGGAAGGACCGCTGCAATCGATCCTCGACTCGGTACAGGGGCCGGTGGCGCGCATCATCGCGGTGATCATCATCATTACCACCGGCCTGACGCTGGCGTTCGGCGACACCAGCGGCGGCTTTCGCAAGCTGATCCAGATCGTCTTCGGTCTGTCGATCGCCTTCGCCGCGTCGTCGTTCTTCCTCAGCTTCTTCAGCTTTGCCGGCGGGGCGGTGATCGTATGAACGGCGAGCGCGAACTCATCCCCGGTTTCGAGGTGCCCCTGCACCGCTCGCTGGCCGAGCCGATTCTGCTAGGTGGCGCGCCACGCAACGTGGCGATCCTCAACGGCACTCTGGCAGCAGTGGTCGGCCTGGGCTTGCAGCTGTGGCTGCCTGGCTTGGCGCTCTGGTTGGTAGGTCACTCGCTGGCGGTGTGGGGTGCCCGTCTGGATCCGCAGTTCCTCCAGGTGTTTGCCCGACACATCAAGCAGCCGTCACTGCTGGATGTGTGAGGAGGCCGCCATGCTGAACCTCACCGAATACCAGCGCCGCCCCGCCCAACTCGCCGACTGGCTGCCCTGGGCCGGGCTGGTCGCCCCCGGCTTGGTGCTGAACAAAGACGGTTCGTTCCAGCGCAGCCTGCGCTTTCGCGGGCCAGATTTGGACAGCGCCACCCAGCGCGAGCTGGTGGCCACCTCGGCGCGCCTGAACAATGCCCTGCGCCGCCTCGGCTCGGGCTGGGCGCTGTTTGTCGAGGCCGAGCGCCTGGCGGCAGCTGACTACCCCGACAGCGACTTTCCCGAGCAGCTGTCCTGGCTGGTGGACGAGGAGCGTCGCGCCGCCTTCGAGGCGCACGGCAGTCACTTCGAGAGTAGTTATCACCTGACGCTGCTCTACCTGCCGCCGGAGGAATCGCACTCGCGCGCCGCCGGCCTGCTCTACGAGCACCGGCCGCAGCGCGGCGTCGACTGGTGCGAACGACTGACTGCCTTTGTCGCTGAGACAGATCGTTTCTTCGATCTGCTAGACGGAGTGATGCCAGAGCTCGCCTGGCTCGATGACAGCCAGACGCTGACTTACCTGCATGCCACGATTTCAACCCATCGCCAGCGGGTGGCTGTACCCGAGGTGCCCTTCCACCTCGACGCCCTGCTGGCCGACAGTCCGCTGACCACCGGCCTGGCGCCAAGCCTGGGCGAGCAGCATCTGCGCACGCTGTCGGTACGTGGCTTCCCCACCTCGACCTGGCCAGGCGTGCTGGACGACCTCAACCGTCTGGGCTTCGCCTATCGCTGGTCGACCCGTTTTATCTGCCTGGAGAAGGACGAGGCCGAGAAGGAACTGGTGCGCCTGCGCCGACAGTGGTTCGCCAAGCGCAAGGGTGTCCTGGCGCTGCTGCGCGAAGCAATCTTCCAGCAGGAAAGCCCACTACTCGACAGCGACGCCGCGAACAAGGCCGGCGACGCCGACGAGGCACTGCAGGAGCTCGGTGCCGACCAGGTCGCCTTCGGCTATGTGACGGCTACCGTGACGGTGAGCGATACCGACGCCCAGGTCGCCGACGAGAAGCTGCGCCGGGTCGAGCGGGTGATCCAGGGCCGCGGTTTCGTCACCATCGCCGAGAGCCTCAACGCGGTGGAGGCCTGGCTGTCGTCGATCCCCGGCAACGCCTACGCCAACGTCCGCCAGCCGCTGATCTCCACGCTCAATCTGGCGCACCTGATGCCGGTCTCGGCAGTCTGGGCTGGTCCGGCACGCAACGAACATCTGGATGGCCCGCCATTGGTGATCACCCGCACCGATGGCGCGACACCGTTTCGCCTGGTTACCCACGTTGGTGATGTCGGCCACACTCTGGTGGCCGGCCCCACCGGCATGGGCAAGTCGGTGTTGCTAGCGACCCTGGCACTGCAGTTTCGCCGCTACCCGGGCTCGCGTCTGTTTCTATTCGATATGGGGCGTTCGCTGCGCGCGACAGTGCTGGGCCTGGGTGGCGAGCACTACGACCTCGGAGGCGACGGCGACCTGGCCTTCCAGCCTCTGGCGCACATCGATCAGCCTGGATACCGAGCCTGGGCCGCCGAGTGGCTGGAGGCGCGCCTGCTGCAGGAAGGCGTGGCCGTCGGCCCCGAGCAGAAGGCTGCGCTGTGGACGGCGCTAGACAGCCTGGCCGGCGCGCCGGACGCGCAGCGCACACTGACCGGTTTGTCGGTGCTGCTGCAGGACAACGCCCTGCGTCAGGCGCTGCAACCCTACGTACTGGGCGGTGCCCATGGCCCGTTGCTGGATGCCGATCAGGATCGGCTGGGCAGTGCCGACGTGCAGTGCTTCGAGATGGAGGAACTGATGCACAGCAAGGCGGCGGTAGCTGCGGTGCTGAGCTACCTGTTCGCCCGCTTCGAGGAACGTTTCGACGGCGCGCCGACCCTGCTGATCCTCGACGAGGCCTGGCTGTTTCTCGACGACCCGCTGTTCGCCGCGCGCATCCGTCAATGGCTCAAGACCCTGCGCAAGAAGAACGTCAGTGTCATCTTCGCTACCCAGTCACTGGCCGACATCAGGGATTCCAGCATCGCTGCGGCAATCATCGAGAGCTGCGCCAGTCGCATCTTCCTGCCCAACCCGCAGGCGGGCGAGCCGCAGATCCGCAACATCTATCAGAACTTCGGCCTCAACGACCGGCAGATCGAGATCATCGCCCAGGCCACGCCCAAGCGTGATTACTACTACCAGTCGCGCCTGGGCAACCGCCTGTTCGATCTCGACCTGGGGCCGGTGGCGCTAGCCTTCGCCGCCTCGGCCAGCCCGGCCGAGCAGCGCGAGATCGACCGCATTCTGCAAGCGTACGGCACCGCCGGTTTCGCCCCTGCCTGGTTACGTCACCGCGGCCTGGACTGGGCCGCCGCCCTGCTCACCGCTTATCCCTCGTCACGCAAGGAGTGCCAGCCATGAGATCCCCTGTTCACCGTTTCGCCTGCGCCACGCTGCTGGTATTTGGCCTGCTGGCCGTGAAACCGGCAAACGCTTTCACCGTAATCGATCCGACTAACTTGGTGCAGAACACGCTGACCGCAGTACGCACCCTGGAGATGGCAAACAATCAGGTTCGCCAGTTGCAGAACGAAACCCAGATGCTGCTGAACCAGGCCCGTCACCTGCAGCGCCTGGACTACAACGTGGTCAGCCAGTTGAGCGCGAGCCTGGCCAATACCGAGCGGCTGCTCGCCGAAGCGCGAGGGTTGGCCTACGAAGTGCAGCGCCTGGATCAGGAGTTCAGCCGACTCTACCCGAACGAGTACACCGGCGACGTCAGCAGCCAGCGCCTGGCAGACGAAGCGCGGGAACGCTGGCAACAGGGCCTCGACGG